>Ga0208887_100014_pt1 | contig 283415 bp, 280 predicted proteins | sample LakWasM106_HOW12_2_FD_183924 | JGI IMG/M metagenome (GOLD analysis project Ga0208887, IMG submission 183924) | Freshwater sediment methanotrophic microbial communities from Lake Washington under simulated oxygen tension - Sediment Metagenome... | ecosystem: Environmental > Aquatic > Freshwater...
GACCGCGTTCTGTGATTTGCTTTACAGCTTCGAACTTAAACTCGTCCGTGTATCTGATACCCTTCATGTAACTTACTCCGTTCTGTTTTAGACATTATGATTTGTCTAGCAGAGCGGGTGAAGTCCATCACCACCCCCATTCATAGAGTTTGTATCGCCTCTTTTTCTAGCGAAAGTGATAGCTTAAGCCAGTGGCGAGCATACGGCCAGATTGCTATCGGATTCAAACCCAGAGACTTAGGTATTCATGCATATGGAGCTCAACTAGAACCTGTTGAATATCGGAAATCTAATCAACGCAGCCTAGCTCAGCTATACGCTAATCACATGCGTGAAGCTTACTTAGCAGACATATCTAATAATCGACTTGAACGGATTAGTGATGCCTATCATCAGATAGATCATTTTGTTCGTTTAAGCGCTTATTTTAAGGATGCATCCTTTTCCTCAGAACAAGAGTTCAGACTGGCTTATATTGAGGACTCTAAAGTTATGCAGTCCTTGGGTGTTAATTGCGCCACAAAAAGATTTAGGTTATCGCGCGGACACATAATCCCTTATGTAACATCAACGGAGCTAGGTATGCACATGAGAAATGAAAATAGTTTTCGAATTAGCGAAATTATTCTCGGGCCAGGAACGTCTCAGCTACTAGAAAGAGGAGTAAAAGAGTTCTTGGCGGAAAAGAAAATGGATGATGTTGAAGTAAAGAGGTCAAATGTGCCTTACAGAACTTAAAAAATCAGTTAGTTATTAAAAAATAACTCGGCACAACTTGGGGCAAGTTTAGAAAACCACAACTCAAGCATAGTGACTCCGACACCCTACAATCTTTAACTCTGAGTCAGTTACCTGATAAACCTAACGGTTCATATCATCAATCCGTCATAACAAAAAGCCCGTTAAATCGCCCTTGAGTGGCTCTGGCTTTGAATGGCTCGCGAGCAGATGCTTCAATTAAGATATTGATCTGCTTAGGTGCCTTTTATCCTGCGAGCATTTTTAGCTTGGCTTTACCAACTTTAAGCTGCGCAATAGACTCTGCCAGATGTGCAGCATTGGCGGGGCTTTGCAACAGGTGCAAAGTTTCCATCAGGCTGTTGTAGTGATCCAGCGACATCACCACTGCATTGGCGGCATCACGGCGGTTAATAATGGTGACATCGACATCGTTGACCACTTTATCCAGGACAGTTTTTAGAGAATTGCGCGCTTCGGAATAACTGATGACGTGCATAAAACCTCCAACTTGTTCAATTAATTGTGCAAGTATATGCTGCTTTCAAACAACAGAATCAAGTTTGAAAAAAGCCGCTCTGTTTGAGCGGCTTTTAATTAAATTCAGCTTGGTGAATCAAGCCTTCTTCACAAACTCCGACTTCAACTTCATCGCGCCAAAACCATCAATTTTGCAGTCGATATCATGGTCGCCGTCGACCAGGCGGATGTTTTTCACTTTGGTGCCAACCTTAACGACGGATGAAGAGCCTTTGACTTTCAGGTCTTTGATCACAGTAATCGTATCGCCATCTTGCAGCACGTTGCCGTTGGCATCGCGCACCACTTTTACTTCGTCTGTATCCGCTGCGGCAACCTTGCTCCATTCGTGGGCGCATTCAGGGCAGACGTAATTGTCACCATCCTCATAGGTGTATTCGGATTGGCATTGTGGGCAGGCGGGTAATGTGGACATGCGGACTTTCTAGGGGCTAAACAATAAAACCATATATTTTACAGGGTTATTATTGATTACCCTAGTTCGCTTTTCGCGCTAAGCAATTGTGTCATAGCAGGTGCAAAAAACCGCCTCACAAGAAAGCGCTTTCTATGCGCCATCCGCACGCATTTTAGCGGCATATGTTTAAGGTCGTTTGGGCTTGGGCAGCGCGGCTTTTGCTTCTGCCAAGCGGATTTGCTTTTTGGCCTCATCCTCACGCACGGCATCTATCACTCGCACGACACTTTTTAAATCTACTGGCTTGGTGTCTTGTTTAAAACGTCCTGTCAGCACGGTTTCTGGCGTGAGTGCACCATGCGCGTAGAGCGTCCAAATCTCTTTGCCATATTGCGTGTTGATTAACTCAGGCGCAAATTGACCAAAAAAATCAGCCAAGTTGCCAACATCGCGTTCCAGCATGCTCATGGCGTGGTTGTTGCCTGCCGCATCTACCGCTTGGGGCAAGTCGATAATCACCGGGCCATGGGCGCCGAGCAGGATGTTAAACTCGGACAGATCTCCATGAACGATGCCAGCGCATAGCATGCGGACCACTTCTTTGAGCAAGGATTGGTGATGATGGCGGGCTTCTTCTGCGGTGAATACCACATCGTTGAGTCTGGGCGCGGCATTTCCTTCGGCGTCGGTGACTAAATCCATCAATAAGACACCTTCATAAAACTGATAGGGTGTTGGCACGCTGACACCCGCAGCGGCCAGCCGGTACAAGGCATCGACCTCAGCGCTTTGCCAGGCTTCTTCTTGTGCCTGTTTGCCGTATTTTGAGCCTTTGGCCATGGCCCGTGCCTGACGGCTGCTTTTAACTTTTCGGCCTTCGGTGTAATCGACGCTTTGGCGAAAGCTGCGGTTATTGGCTTCTTTGTAGACCTTGGCACAGCGCGTTTCGTCGCCACAGCGTACAACATAAACGGTGGCTTCTTTGCCACTCATTAACTGGCGGATGACATCATCAATAATGCCGTCTTCAAGCAACGGCTCTAATCTTTTAGGAGTTTTCATATCATGCGCGAGTAGTAATGGCCGTCAGACTACCATCAAATTTAAAAAATCAGGCAAGTCTTGCAAAATCTCCTCTTCAGAGGTTAAAACCGGCATGTTAATCATTGTTTGAATGCACTGCGTGGAACCGCCCCTCGCTAGTGCATAGGGCCTTTAATACAGCCATCTGAATAGATGCCTGCGTGCATAGCGAGAAAAACTTGTGTCCCGCCTTGGCCAAAGCAGGCTAGAATGGGGAGGAATACCCCACATAAGGATCAAGCATGTGGCTACGTACTGAATGTAACATCCTTTTTAATGTCAGTATCCCTACTCCCTTTATTTTAATGTTGCGACCGCGCAGTGGTGAGCAACAGTGGGTGGCGCGTCAGTCCTATACGTTGACGCCGAGTGTGCCGGTGGTGGAATATACCGATACCTATGGCAACCTTTGTCAGCGCTTGATGGCCCCTGTAGGGCAGTTTTGCATCAGCACCTCGGCAGATATTTTAACGGCAGATGGGATTGATACTGCCCCTGGCGCCCCCTTTGAGGATGTGCAACATCTGCCTGATCATGTGCTGACTTATTTACTGCCTTCGCGCTACTGTGAGTCTGACAAGCTGATCAATTTGGGTCAGCAGATTGTGGCTGATGTGCGGCCTGGCTACGACCAGGTGATGGCGATTGAGCAATGGATACGTCACAACGTTCGCTACAACACCAACTCTACGCACTTTCAACTCTCTGCTGTCGAAGTGAATCAGCAGCGTGAGGGCGTCTGCCGCGAACTGGCGCATTTGGGCATCGCCTTATGTCGTGGCTTGTGTATTCCCGCTCGGATGGTCGTGGGATTTTTACATGAGCTGAATCCCATGGATTTTCATGCCTGGTTTGAAGCGTATGTGAATGGCAGATGGTATACCTTTGACCCTACCCAGCCTTTTCCGCGCGGCGGACGTGTGACTGTGGCTTATGGCCACGATGCTGCCGATGTTGCCATTTTTAACCAGTTTGGCCCAGCCTTGCATCCTGAACAGATGCATGTCAGCGTGACGCAACTCACAGCACCACCAGGCTAAATTTACCGGATGCGCATCTGATGAAACGTCTTAAAATCAAACATCTGACCGAGTATGTGTTCTCATCCCCAGTGACCCTGCAACAACATTGTTTGCTGATACGTCCGCGTGAAGGGCACGACTTACGTATTGAGTCCTCTCTGCTGACCATTTCACCGTCTTATCATATCCACTGGTCGCGCGATGTCTTTGATAACTCTCTGGCAACTGTCACCTTTTTACAACCCAGTGACAAGCTGACCATTGCCAGCGAGGTTGTGATACAACATTATGAAGAGGCGCCGTTTGATTTCTGGATGGAGGCTTATGCAACTAACTATCCGTTTGCTTATGCGCAAGCCGAATGGGCTGATTTAGCCGCTTATCAGCGGTTGATTTTCGAACCAGACGGATTTCGTGTGAACCAGTGGTTGCAACAACTGGGCTTGCTCAATGGCCAGCGCAATACGGTGGAGTTGCTGAACAATTTGAACCAGGCAATTTATACACAATTTAGATATCAGGCACGTGAGGCGCCGGGGGTGCAAGCGCCTGCTACCACCTTAAACAATGGCAGCGGCTCCTGCCGCGACTATGCCACACTGTTTATTGAGGCCTGTCGCAACCTCGGACTCGCCAGCCGCTTTGTCAGCGGTTATTTACATGCCCCCGCCACCGAGGCTGGCAACGCCACCACGCATGCCTGGGCAGAAGTCTATCTGCCAGGTACCGGCTGGAAAGGCTTTGACCCGACCTCAGGCCAAGTGACCGGCACACAACATATTGCCGTTGCTGTCGCGCGGGACCCGGAATCAGTACCGCCGGTGGCTGGCAGTTTTATTGGCCCCAATATCACGCCCGCACTGCATGTAAATGTTCAGGTTAACTTGCTCACTGCTTAGTTGCAGTGATCTGTTGATTGGCCAAAGCAGGCAGGCCAAAATTGCGCAATAGTGAAACGATCACGCCTATTACTTTGCACAGATTTAAAAACGCTTTCGCTGCGCATTTGCCTATATATGGGCATAAAAAAACCGCCCCACAAGGAGGCGGTTTTTTATACTGCGAATCTGTTTAAATTACAGAACAGATTTAACAGTAGCGACTACGTTCTCAACTGTGAAACCGAAGTGTTTCAACAGTACGCCGCCTGGTGCGGATTCGCCGAAGGTATCAATACCAACCACTGCACCTTCCAGACCAACATACTTACGCCAGAAGTCTGGGTGAGCAGCTTCAACAGCCACGCGTTTAACGCCTGGTGTCAACACGCTGTCTTTGTAAGCTTGGTCTTGACGGTCGAATACGTTGGTTGATGGCATAGAAACCACGCGCACTTTAGTACCAGCAGCGTTCAATTCTGCAGCCGCTTGAATCGCCAAATCTAACTCAGAACCGTTAGCGATGATGATCACATCAGCCTTGCCAGCGACGTCAGAGAATACATAGCCACCCTTGCGGATCAGCTCGAAGTCTTTGCTGTCGTGCTTGATGCCTGGCACTGCTTGACGGCTTAATACCAAGCTGGTTGGGCCTTCAGTGCGCTCTACTGCAGCAACCCATGCAACGGTTGTTTCTGTAGAGTCAGCTGGACGCCATACATCCATACGAGGAATCAAACGCAGACCAGAAGTGTTTTCTACTGGTTGGTGGGTAGGACCATCTTCACCTTGACCGATAGAGTCATGGGTCAGCACATAAACCACACGTTGATGCATCAACGCAGACATACGCATACCATTTTTCATGTAGTCAGAGAACATGTGGAAAGTACCGCCGTATGGCAACAAGCCACCGTGCAATGCCATACCGTTCATGATCGCAGCCATACCGAACTCACGTACACCGTAAGAGATGTAGTTGCCTGGCTCTTTACCGCTCACGTGTTTGAACTCTTTAGCTGCTGTCAGGTTAGAACCTGTCAAGTCAGCTGAACCGCCCAAGAACTCTGGCAAGATTGGCGCCAACGCAGTAATGGCTTTTTGTGAAGCTTGACGAGTCGCCAATTTCTCAGCTTTTTCGTTGGTTTCAGCAATGATTGCGTCAGTCAGTGCTTTCCAGTTGGCTGGCAATTCGCCGGCCATACGGCGTTTGAATTCTGCAGCTTCTGCTGGGAATGCTTTTTCGTAAGCAGCGAACTTGTCGTTCCATGCAGCTTCACGAGCAGCACCTTTAGCTTTTTGATCCCAGCCTTCGTATACGTCAGCAGGAATGACGAATGGCTCGTGCGCCCAACCGATTTCAGCACGGGTAGCAGCCACTTCAGCGTCGCCCAATGCAGAACCGTGACAGTCGTGTGAACCGGATTTGTTTGGTGAACCTTTACCAATGATGGTTTTGCAGCAGATCAGTGATGGTTTGTCAGTCACTGATTTCGCTTCGTCAACCGCTTTTTGGATTGCAGCCTGGTCGTGACCATCAACTGAAACCACGTGCCAGCCGTAAGCTTTAAAGCGGCCTGCGGTGTCGTCTGTGTACCAGCCTTCAATGTGGCCGTCGATAGAAATACCGTTGTCATCCCAGAAAGCGATCAGTTTGCCCAGGCCCCAAGTACCAGCCAGTGCACATGCTTCGTGAGAAACGCCTTCCATCATACAACCGTCGCCCAGGAACACGTATGTGTAGTGGTCAACAATGTTGTGGCCTGGCTTGTTGAATTGGTCAGCCAGCAGTTTTTCTGCCATTGCAAAACCAACGCCGTTAGCGATACCCTGACCCAATGGACCAGTGGTGGTTTCTACGCCTGGTGCATAGCTGTACTCAGGGTGACCAGCACACTTGGAATGCAATTGACGGAATGTTTTGATGTCGTCGATAGACACATCGTAACCAGTCAGGTGCAGCAAGGAGTAAATCAGCATAGAGCCATGGCCGTTAGACAACACGAAGCGGTCACGGTTAGCCCATTGTGGGTTAGTTGGGTTGTGGCTCAGATTGTGGTTCCATACCACTTCAGCAATTTCAGCCATGCCCATAGGTGCGCCTGGGTGGCCGGAGTTTGCTTTTTGTACAGCGTCCATGCTCAGAGCACGGATGGCGTTGCACAAGTCGACACGAGTTGCCATTGTTATCTCCCTAGAGTGAAAGTGAGCGGTCTTACACAAAATGCTGCAAAACCTTGATTGAATTCTTTAAAAAGGCCAGAAAACACGCCTTTTACGGAAAGGCTAGATTATTCACTAGAACCCGTTTTTCTTCAAGCCTTAATCACCTTTTTCTGAGGATGGTTTTGTGATGGCGAACCGATAAAAAAGGCCATTCTGCTGCCTGCAAAGGTAGCTTTCAACCCAAGTTTCCCCTACCATGACAAAACATTGATAGCAAAGGAAGTAATGATGTCTGACGAACGAATTATCATGCGCGTAGGTGAAGCACTGGTCGCAGGCGGCCCACCCGGCACCGCAGCAGAACCAGAAGTTGCGATTGGCGAAATGAATGGCCCCATGGGCACGGCATTTGCCAACCTGCTCGGTGACCAGGTCAAAGGCCATACCCGTGTGCTGGCGATTATGAATACCGACATTATGGTGCGCCCGGCGACACTGATGGTGAGCAAGGTGACGGTGAAAGACCCGCGTTATACCAATATATTGATGGGCACGGTGCAAGGCGCGATTGCTAATGGCGTGCTCGATGCGGTGCGTAGCGGCGATATCCCGAAAGAGAAAGCCAACGACTTAGGCATTATTGTCTCAGTGTGGTTAAGCCCGGCGATTTTGGAACAAGAAAAAATCGACCACAAAGCGCTGTTTGATATTCACCGCGAAGCGACTTTCAAGGCGATTCAGAAAGCCTTGCGCAATGAGCCTAGTATTGACTGGTTGTTAGAAAATCAGGAAAAAATCGTGCACAAGTACTATCAAATGGGCCTCGATGGCAAAATATAAATAATAAAAAAGGATGCTCAGGCATCCTTTTTTATGGCACAAATCCTTTGTCCCTAGCGCTTCAAGGCAGCAATCACCGCTTCAATCGCCTTGCAATTACCACGCGCATCGTCAAAACTCAGCAATGGTGCTTTGCCGTAGCGCACGCAATCAGCAAAGTGCTCAATCTCTAAATTAAAGTGATTGGCTTTGGGCAAGACAATCGTCTCTGACTTGCCACCCGCCTCCCAACTGATCACTGGATCATCACCTGGATACGCCCACATATTGTGGCATTTGATCCAACCCTTATCGCCAATGAGTTCATACTCGGCTTTGCGGCCACGCTCAAAGCTCACATCAAAATGGCCAAAGCGGGCGCGACCCTGGGCATCCGGCCCAAAATCCAGCACACCACTGGCAACCACATCCGCGCCATGTGCATTGAGCTTGCCGTAAGCCACGACATTCACTGGCTCAGCGGGCGCATCGCCGCCACCAAAACACCAGCGCAGCGCATGAATCGCATACGGCCCGATATCCCACATGGCACCGCCACCATTGGCCATATCGCGGTTAATACGGTACATACGTGCAGGCGCCATGAGGAAAGAAAAGCTGGCGCGGCAAGACAGCACATCGCCAATCAGACCGCTGCCAACCAACGCTTTGACTTTGGCATGCTGCGGATGAAAGCGGTACATAAAGCCTTCCATCACGGTCACGCCCTTGGCTTTGGCGGCGGATTCTATGGTGTCTATATCGGCCAGGCGCGTGGTCATCGGTTTTTCGATCAGCACATGCTTGCCTGCCGCAATCGCTTTCAGCGCCCACTCTGCGTGCTCTTCGTTGGCCATCGGGCAATACACGGCTTCCACTTCGCTATCGGCCAGCAGGCTATCCATGTCGTCATAACAGGTGACACCGCCAAGGTTGGGCGCGTATTTATCCAGCGTCGCCCTGGCAGCGCCTGCGCGACGGCTGGCAATCGCCACTAGTTGCGAATTACTGGCCTCGACAATAGCGGGCAGCAGCCGCTCATTGACCCGCGCAGCCCCGAGAATGCCCCATTTGAGTTGTTTTTGCATGCCAGCTTCCTTTCCTGCGCGGTTCTAAAGAGTGCCATTCTAACGCCAGTTTGCAAATACTGCTGCGTTTGCCCATGCAACTAAGCTGCCTGATTTAAACTTTCCGGCCCAAATACTTCACGGTGGATATGCTGCGGCGGGATGCCCATGGCCAGCAATGCCTGCCACTGCGCGACCATGAATGGCAGCGGGCCACACAGGTAATATTGCGCGTTCAAGGCCGCGTTGAATGGCCACTCGTTCACACGCATATGCCCCTCACGCACCAGGCGCTCTGTCGCAAAACCGGGTTTATCTTCAATATACAAAGCCAGATTCAGTGACGACAATTGCTCGGCGCTTGCCATCAATTCATCCAGATGCGGCACATGCTGCATGGTACGGGCTGCATGCAAAAACCACACCTCACGCTTAGTCTGCGCTTGCTGCAATGTTTTCAGCATGGACAACATCGGCGTGATACCCACGCCCGCCGAGATCAGCACCAGTGGCGTGCTGGCTTGCAGTTCAGGCGTCAATTCGCCATAAGGATGGCTGATGCGTAACTGCCCGTCCACCTGGGCATATTGATGTAACCAGCTAGACACCGTGCCTTGCGGTGTTTGCGTATCGCCAGCCTCGCGTTTCACACTGATGCGGTAAGTGGATTTTTGCTCGGCATCTGACAGGCTATATTGCCGGATCTGGCGTGCGCCATCGGCCAGGGTCACAGCCACACTGATATATTGCCCGGCCTTGAAAGCAGGCAATGCCTGCTCTTCTGCTGCCAGCACAAGTGACAGGATACCGTCTGCGGCGGGCGTCACCTCCGTGATGCGCGCGTCTATCCATTGGTCTGCGGCATATCCGGTGCGTTGATATAAGCGGGCTTCTGCAGCAATAAACTCACCCGCCAGCAACCAATAGGCTTCATCCCAGGCCGCAATAAGCGGTGGTGTAGCCGCTTCGCCCAGCACTTCAGCAATGGCCCCCAACAAATGGCGCCCCACAATCGGGTAATGCGCGGGCTTGATGCCTACCGCAGCATGTTTATGCACAATACGGTCAATCACCGGTTGCAGCGCCGACGCGTTATCAATGTTGGCGGCATATGCAAACACCGCCGCGGCCAGCGATTGTTGCTGGCTGCCATTAGCCTGATTGCCCATATTAAACAGGTTTTTCAACTCAGGATGCGCTTGAAACATATTGCTATAAAACGTGGTGGTGATCGCTAAACCATGCGCTTGCAATACAGGCACGCTGGCTTGGATATACGGACGGGCAGCACTGGATAACATAAAAACTCCTTTTAACTAGCATTTAAAATGAAACATTTAATGTAAGAAATTGGCCTGCATTAACAGGCCGCTCCCCACTTAGGCTGCGTGATTTAGGCCGCGTGGGTTTTGTGCATGGCAATAATTTTTTCCCTGGTGTTGTTATTCACAATATCAAACAGACTGTGCTGGTTCATGTGCGCATAAAAAGATTCCAGCCCGGTTTGCAAAGCGTCTTTTAGCAGGCAACCGCCGTGAAACCGGCACACCGGTTTCTCACAGTTAATGAGCTCAGTCGTATTCTCCAGCTCGCGCAAAATATCACCTATGCGCAATTGCAGTGATTCAGGATTCAGTTCCAGACCGCCATTGCGGCCACGCGTTGCCTTGATCCAGCCCAGCTTGTTCAGGCGCGTAATCACTTTAATCAAATGGTTACGCGGCAGGTCAAACGTGGTGGCGATCTCGTCTATGGTCACTTGCTGGTCAAAGCGCGACTGCGACAAATACATCAAGACGCGCAAACCAATATCGGTAAATTTGTTTAATTGCATGTTGTGCATTCTAATATATGTTTCATTTACAATGCAACTTTAATGAATTATGCTGATGACCATAGACCTCAAGGAGCATCTTTTATGCAGCCGCTGATTCAAATCTCCCCGCCCAGCCGCAAACTGCCCGTGCAAAGATTTGCGTTATGGAACCTGGGATTCCGGCCATTTTTCCTGCTGGCCGCAGGCTTTGCCGTATTATCGATGACGGCCTGGATGACAGGCTATTTTCAACTTTGGCCGCCACTATCCCCACAGGCACTCCCCACCATTTCGCCTTCGCAGTGGCATGCGCATGAAATGCTATATGGCTTTGCTTTTGCCGTGATTGCCGGTTTTCTGCTGACGGCAGTTAAAAACTGGACCGGCATACAAACCCTGCATGGCCGCCCGCTACTGGGTCTAGTCGCGTGCTGGGCCATTGCCCGCAGTGTGATGCTCATCGCCCCCGGCCAAATATTGGTAGCAGCAAGTTTTGACCTGGTATTTAACCTATGGCTCATTTTTGCCGTGGCCCAGCCGATCATTAAAGTCAAACAGTGGCGGCAACTTGGCGTGCTATCAAAAATCATTTTCCTCACCATGGGCAACCTCGCTTTTTATACCCAGGCACTGGGCTGGACCAGTAATGGCACACACGCCGCGCTATGGATAGGCTTGCTGCTCAATGTGAGCCTGATTATGGTTATCAGCCGCCGTATTTTGCCGATGTTTATTGAGCGTGGCGTGAAAGAAGAGGTGACCCTGAAAAACAGCGTCTGGATAGACCGTTTGCTGATGATTGTCCTGGCGGCGCTGCTGATCAACATACTGACCATCAACGTTGAAATCATCCATGTAGTGTTAGGACTCACTATTGCCATCAGTGCCGGATTCAGGTTATGGCACTGGCATACCCCAGGCATTTGGAACGTGCCACTGCTATGGATTTTTTACTGTGGCTTGTGGCTAATCAACCTGGGGTTTTTACTCTATGCGCTAAGTTTTATCAGCGCAGCAATGCCTGTTATTTTAGCCATTCACTGCTGGGCGATTGGCGGTATTGGCGTGATTACACTAGCGATGATGGCACGCGTGTCGCTGGGCCACACCGGCCGCAATATCCATACTCCACCGCGCAGTGTGGTCTGGGTATTTGGCCTGGTGATTTTTGCCACCCTAAGCCGCGTGTTACTGCCTATTGTGCTGCCTGAATTTTACCGCTTATCTGTGATGCTAGCCGCCAGCGGCTGGATAGCCGCATTCGGGCTATTTTGCATCACCTACTGGCCGATACTCAGCAAACCACGCATTGATGGCTCGCTAGGTTAATGGTTATTCTTTCCACTTAATCGAGCAACCGATACTCGGTATTTGTTGCTCGGGCCCTTGCCCACTCTCCGCCACCAACTTCATGGCCTTAAACAAATCGCGCGTGCTGTCAGGCGCCGTTTCTTTGCGGCTTTCGTCAAAACGACCACGGTATTGCAGCTCAAACTGGTGGTTAAAGCCAAAAAAATCTGGCGTACATACCGCATCATAGGCTTTGGCCACTTGTTGGGTTTCGTCCAGCAGATAAGGGAAAGGTAACGCCAGGTCTGTTGCCAGTTTTTTCATGTTTTCCGGGCTATCTTCAGGATAGTCAGACGCGTCGTTCGACATGATGGCCACGGTATTCACGCCCAGCACTTGCAATGCTTTCACATCGGCAATCAACCGTGGCAAGATTGCTTTGACATACGGGCAATGGTTACAGATAAACATCACCAGCAGGCCATTACGGCCCATGCTGCTTTGCAGGCTAACCAGTTTACCGTCTACATCGGGCAAATTAAATGCTGGGGCTTTCCAGCCAAAGTCACATACGGGTGGGCTAATGCTTGCCATCAGAGTTGCTCCTGCCATTGAATGTAAACCATGATGGTACGTGATTAAAGCGCCAAGGTGAATCTCCTGCGCACAGGCATTTTGGTTACAATGCCAGTCATGAGTAATTTACGATTTCATAGCCCGACGGCATTAACGGTCGGTCAGCAAATAGCACTGAGCGACAATGCCATGGCACATGCGGTGAGGGTGATGCGCCTTAAAGTGGGCGATACCTTGACCCTGTTTTGCGGCGATGGCTTTGATTACCAATGCGCACTGAGCAGCATAGAAAAAAAGTCCGCCCAGGTGGAAGTACTCAGCCGCGTGCCAGTCAGCAATGAGTCACCACTTGCGATTCGATTGCTGCAAGGGATTTCCAGCGGTGACCGTATGGATTACACCATCCAGAAAGCTGTCGAACTCGGCGTGACCGAAATTTATCCGCTCAGCACCGAGCGTTGCGTGACCAAGTTAACGGGCGACCGTGCCGAAAAACGCACTGAACACTGGCAAGGCGTCGCCATTGCTGCCTGCGAGCAAAGCGGCCGTGCGATCGTGCCTACCGTGAATGCGCCACTGACACTTGCGCAATGGCTAAACCAGCATGCCACCCCAGACTGCCTGAACCTGCTACTCAATCCTATCGGCGCCAAACGATTAGCCACTTTAAGCAAACCTGCGAGTGCCATTCAGCTGCTGATAGGCCCTGAAGGTGGTCTGAGCGCGGCTGAAATCGAACTCGCCACACAACACCACTTTCAATCGATTGTCCTCGGCCCCAGAATCTTACGCACCGAAACCGCCGCGCTCACCGCTATCGCCAGCATGCAGTCGCTTTGGGGTGATTTTTAGATGAATTTAAACAAAAAGCATTTAAACGAGGAAGAGAAAGTAATTCTTTTTAGTGCCGCAGTTCAATACTTTAGAGATCCAGCGGATGAAGACTACATCCTTGCTCGTGTCAATTATCGACTTGGTTTGCTTAATCAATTCCAATGGTCGGCACTGCAAGCGATTGAGAAATATTTGAAAGCAATTCTCGTTTTCAACCTTATAAGCGCCAAAGGGCTTGGGCATCGAATTTCTGATGCCTTAGAGAAAATTGAAACGCAGATTCAGTCCTTTCAGATACCACTGAGCGAGCCGGAAAGAAAATTTATTACACACATACACAAGTTTGGCGTGAATAGATATATTGAAAAAGAATCTTACTCACTCGGGGATGAGCTGTTTTTGCTGGACAGTACAGTTTGGACACTACGTCAGTATTGCCAAAACCTTAAAGGATCATTTAAGGATGCGAAGGGTAATACCATTGATCTTCTCGAAATCAATTTGAAATCTTTAAATAGGCCGCTGTATAAAAACAAACCCCACAAATTTAAGCTGCCTGGCGGCTACCTTGAGAAGGTATTAAAGAAGCCTAAAGATGATCTGTTAAGAAAAAGTTTAATATGGAAAAACCAAAAATATGGGAGTAACCGGAAAAGCATTAAACAATTTACTTTCAAGTCATTTAGTGTGACTCCACTTCACATTAATTACCCGGAACACAAAGAGCTATTACAACAGTTTATTAAACTAGATTAGCGAATATTACTTATACCCTCCTATTTCCGATGCGCAATCCTAATCACCAAAACAACCAACTGTGCATCCTGCACTTCATACACAATCCGGTAATCGCCCACCCGTATTCTGCGCAAACCAGAAAACTCGCCTTTTAGCACGCCCCCTGCTGTGGGTGTGATTTTGAGCTTTTCAATCGCATCAAATAGTCGTTGCCGTTGCGGCTGGTCAATCTTTGCAAGCGCCTTGAACGCGCTTTGTTTAATGCTAACCGAGTAGTTCATTTTTCACGGCATCCCAATCCAGCACCGGGTCAGCAGGGTCGCGCAACACGTTAATAGCCTGATTGATGTCTTCAAAGTCTTCCAGATAATATTCAATGGCCTGCCGTACCACTTCGGCACGTGTCCGGCGCAATTGGCTGGCAGCGCTATCGAGAGAATCCACCAGCGCATCGGGTAATCTTGCAGTAATTTGGCTCATTGCTGACTCCATGACATTTTATGACTTTCAATGAATGTCATTATAGGCCTGACGTGGTCGATGTCAATTTTTGCGGTTGCTTTATACAACAGCCTTTTGTAGCATCCAGTAACTTTCAACAAAAAAGTCAAACCATGAAAAGCCGTGTATCGTTACCGCCGCTCACTCTGTTAAACGCAATGCAAAAAGTAAGCCTGGCAGGCGATGCTTGTAACATCGGTGAACCTGACCTGATGAATCATGGCCCCGTAGATAATCGTTGGCGAAACTATGTCAGGCTGACCGCACTAGGGCTGTAATTACGCATGCTGACCGTGATGTTACAAATGGCGCTGATGATCGCTGCTGGCATGCTGTGGCAGCGGTTGGCGCCTGATCATATGCCTACCCTGGCGCACCGCCGCGCGCTCACAGACCTGGTGTTTTACATCCTGCTGCCCGCACTGGTGCTGGATATTCTATGGCAGGCGCCGTTTGATGCCAGCACGCTCAGCATTGCACTGACGGCACTTAGCCGACTGACAGTGGCCGCCTTGTGCATGTGGCTGACACTGCAGCTACTGCAGCGCATCATGACTATTTCGCGCGCGCAGCAAGGCGCGCTGATGCTGGCCGCGACCTTTCCCAACGCCACCTATTTAGGCCTGCCCGTAACCAGCGAAGTACTCGGCGACTGGACGCATGAAATCGTGCTCAAATTTGACCTGTTTGCCTGCACACCCATCCTGCTGACGCTAGGGATGCTGATGGCGCAAACCTATGGCCAATCTGAATTCAAATCGCACCCGCTTAAGGAGTTGATGCGCGTGCCGCCATTATGGGCCCTGCTACTGGCAACCATCCTGAATGTGAGCCATGTGCCGCAACCGACCATGATAGGCCATGCCCTACACACCCTGGCTGGCGGCGTCGTGCCATTGATGCTGATTGCCCTTGGTATGAGCATCCGCTGGGATACCTTTAAACTCAAATTGATTCCCTTATTGTTGCCCGTGTGCATGATCGGCTTACTGATTGCGCCCTTGGCGGCCCGATATACCGCCATCGCGCTGGGCCTGCATGGCGATCAGCTCACCGCCTGCATCCTGCTGGCCGCCATGCCCACCATGGTGTTTGGCATTGTGATTTGCGAACGCTATCGGCTAGATGGCGCTTTATATGCCGCGGCGGTGTTTCTGAGCACCTTGCTCAGCATGGGCAGCTTGTCACTCTGGTTTGCCCTCTTGCAGCCATAAAAGCGGCCTGTTATCTCTCAGCCAACTCCCTAAAATCACGCAATCCGTGTGAATTTTTATGCTGCATGCTGTCATACGTCATATGACGAGTTGTCAGCAACATCGACTCTTTTTAAGATGCTGTTAAGCCGTCATTCTTTCGTTTTGTGTTATTTGGGATTATCAGACGATTATGCCGAAAACCACGATCCACCACCCGCTTGCGCAGCAGCCTGCGCCACCCGAGACTCTGACCCGCCTGCTGGCCGCAACGGGCGTGACTATTAATGGCCATGCGCCGTGGGATATCCAGGTCTATGAAGAAAGTGTTTACCGCGATGTGTTGACCAAGGGCACGTTGGGATTGGGGCAGGCTTTTATTGAAGGCCGCTGGGACTGCAAACGGCTGGATGAGTTTTTTCACCGCGTGATGCGCGCCGACATTGATGAAAAAATGGGCGGTATGGCCAAATTAACCTTGCTGGGCGAAGTGATCCGCCACACGCTGTTTAACTTGCAGGCGCCGCACCGTGCCTACCAGGTGGCGCAACAACATTACGATATTGGTAATGATGTGTTTGAAGCCATGCTGGATAGCAGCATGAGCTACTCCTGTGCCTACTGGCAGCACGCCAACACCCTGGAAGAAGCACAATTTAACAAGCTGGACATGATCTGCCAAAAACTTGATTTGCAACCTGGTGACCGTGTGCTCGAAATCGGTTGCGGCTGGGGCGGCCTGGCCAAACACATGGCCAAGCACTATGGCGTACAAGTCGTGGGGATCACCGTCTCGGTCGAGCAACAAACCGTAGCCAAAGAACGCTGCGCCGGATTACCGGTAGATATTCAATTAAAGGATTACCGCGAACTGCACGGCCAATTCGACAAGATCGTATCCGTGGGCATGTTCGAGCATGTCGGGCAAAAAAATTACGCCATGTATTTTGAAACGGCGCACCGACTGCTTAAGGATAACGGGCTGTTTTTACTGCACACCATAGGCAACCACAGAACTGCCTTGCATACTGATGCCTGGATAGACCGCTATATTTTTCCCAATGGCAAAGTGCCTTCGGCCAGCGAAATCAGCCAGGCCATTGAACAGAAATTCCTGATCGAAGACTGGCATAATTTCGGCCCCGATTATGACCGCACGCTGATGGCCTGGTGGGACAAATTCAATCGCGCCTGGCCGGAACTGCAATTTAAATATGATGAAAGTTTTTACCGGATGTGGAAATACTACCTGATGTGTTGCGCAGGCTATTTCCGCGCCCGGCAAGGGCAACTCTGGCAACTGGTATTGAGCAAACGGCAGAGCAACCGTATGTACCGCTCAATGCGCCCGGCGCCAGCTAGTTGATGTTGACGTAGTCCTCTGTGTTCTCTGACCTCATATGACGGCTGTTGCCGTCATTTTTTTGTGCGTTGAATGCATGCACCAATGCACACAGACAAAACCTCCGCCCTTACCTCCACTTTATTTGCAATAAAAACCATTTTTAATTATTATTTTGCATAATCATTATGAATAAACAATAAATGCTCGGATCAAATATCAGAGATTTGCGCAAATCGCAAAATTTAACCTTGCAGCAACTGGCTTCGCGCATGGGCACAGACGCAAGTAATTTGTCACGCATTGAACGTGGCGAAATTGGTATTTCAGAAGTCCTGCTACGCGCAGCGGCTCAGGCATTGAACACCACACCGGGCCGCCTGTATGACGCCAACCTGACACCCGTCTCACTGACCAATACGCCACCGGCCATTCTTTCCAGTGCCAATAGCAAAGACTTTGTGCACTGGTTCCGTTCGGCGGCGCCGTATATCCACGCCTTTGGCGGCAGCACATTTGTGATTGCCTTTGGTGGCGAAGTCGTCAGCGAGCAACAATTTATCGCACTCTCACATGACCTTAACCTGCTCGCGAGCTTGGAGGTGCGGCTGGTGCTGGTGCATGGCGCGCGGCCACAAATCGAGCAGCGCCTCAAGCGAGACAACTTAACACCAAAATTGCACAACGGCCTGCGCATTACTGACGATGCCGCCATGGAAGCAGTGAAAGAAGCCAATGGCGCCATCCGCGTCGAAATTGAAGCCTTACTCTCGATGGGTATTGCCAACTCGCCGATGGCGGGCAGTGATATCCGCGTCGCCAGTGGCAATTTTGTTACGGCAAAACCATTAGGCGTGCGCGATGGCGTAGATTTGCAACACACCGGAGAAGTGCGCAAGATAGATGCTATTGGCATCCAAAAGCGGCTCGATGACGGTGAATTGGTGCTTTTATCCCCCATGGGTTACTCACCCACCGGCGAAACCTTCAACCTGACACTGGAAGATGTGGCGGTCAGCGCCGCCAGTGCACTCGATGCCGAAAAACTGATTTTCCTGATGGACTCAGAAGGTGTACATAACTTACGCGGCGAACTGTTACGTGAAATGACTTCGGCCAAAGCCAAAAACCTGCTGCGTAATGTGCAGGAGAGCGATGTGCCTATTCATTACTCGGAAGACGTCAATTACTACCTGCCTGCCGCCGTGCGCGCCTGCGAGCATGGCGTCACCAGGACGCACCTGATCTCGCGCCACATTGATGGCGCCATTATTCAGGAGTTGTTTACGCGGCAAGGCATAGGCACCATGATTACCGAGCTACCGCTGGAAACCATGCGCCAAGCCAATATTGATGATGTCGGCGGCATCCTGATGCTGATTGAGCCATTGGAAAACGAGGGCATCCTGGTGCGGCGCGGGCGGGAGCGTATCGAGATGGAAATTAATTACTTCTATGTGATGGAACACGATAACCGCGTGATTGGTTGTGCGGCGCTGTATCCGTTTGCCCAGGAAAAAATGGTGGAATTTGCCTGCCTGGCCATAGACCCGACTTATCGTGGTGGTGGCCGTGGCGATAAATTGTTTAACTATTGCCAGGAGCAGGCTAGTCAAAAAGGCTATAAAAGGCTATTTTGCCTGACCACACGTACCGAACACTGGTTTCTCGAACGCGGCTTTACCGAACAAAATGTCGACCAATTGCCGCACGAGAAACAAAAACTCTACAATTTTCAGAGAAAATCCAAAGTTTTCATCAAACCGTTATGAGTTTTGGCTAAAATTCAGCCTGTACCCGATTGACTGCAATCGCCCGATGATTGAATGAAAGTTTGACCTATGCAAACCTCTACCGCTAGCCAAAAAGCGCAAACCCTGTCCGAAGCGTTGCCTTATATCAAACGCTTTTTTGATAAAACCATCGTCATTAAATACGGCGGCAACGCCATGACTGACGAACATCTCAAGGAGTGTTTTGCGCAGGACGTAGTGCTGCTTAAGTTAGTCGGCATGAACCCGGTGGTGGTGCACGGCGGCGGCCCGCAAATTAATGAGATGCTGGATAAGCTGGGCAAAAAAGGCGAGTTTATTCAAGGCATGCGCGTCACCGATGAAGAAACCATGGACGTGGTCGAAATGGTGCTGGGCGGTCAGGTGAATAAAGAAATTGTGAACCTGATTAACCGCCATGGCGGCAAAGCCGTTGGCCTCACCGGGCAAGATGGCAACTTTATTCACGCGCACAAACTGCTGATGGAAGACCTCAAAGACCCGAGCAAAATGATAGACGTCGGCCAGGTGGGTGAAATTACGGCGATTGATCCTAGCATTATCAACTTTTTGGATAGCGGCGACTTTATCCCCGTGGTGGCGCCGATTGGTGTTGGTCGCGATGGTGAAACCTACAACATTAATGCCGACGTCGTGGCAGGCAAACTGGCAGAAATTCTCAATGCCGAAAAGCTGATTTTGCTCACCAATACGCCAGGCGTGCTGGATAAAAACGGCCAATTGCTCACTGGCCTCACGCCTAAACAAATTGACGATTTAGTCGACGACGGCACACTAAGTGGCGGCATGTTGCCTAAAATCGGCTCAGCACTGGATGCGGCGCGCAGTGGCGTTAAATCGGTGCACATCATTGATGGCCGCGTTGAACACGCCTTGCTGCTGGAAGTGCTCACCGACGAAGGGGTCGGCACCTTGATCAAAGCAAAATAAGGATCAAAGCAAAATATCGATCCAGGCAAAATAACCAGTGACAACATGATCCGTGATGGCAGAGATCGTTCTTTATAGCCATAAGCGCACTCGTGGCCGTGCTGTGCACTGGTTGCTCGAAGAGCTCGCAGTGCCCTATCGCGTAGAGTGGCTGGCGCTGGGCCCGACACTGCAATCGGAGGCGTTTCTGGCCATCAACCCCATGGGCAAACTGCCCGCGTTAACCCATGGCGACGCAGTGGTAACTGAAACGGCCGCTATCCTCACCTATTTGGCCGACACCTTTGCCGACAAAGGCTTCATTCCGGCTGGTGGCACGGCTGCGCGGGCGGCTTTTTTCCGCTGGCTATTTTTTGTGGCTGGCCCGCTAGAGGCAGCGACCACCGCCGCACTGATGGATTGGAAAACGCCGGAAACCACGCGCATGGGCACGCCAGCCACAGGATTTCTCGGCTTTGGCTCACTGGCGCTCACCATCGATACGCTGGCAGCGCATTTGCAGCAGCAGCCGTTTTTATGCGGCGAGCAATTTACCGCCGCCGATATTTATCTGGCCTCACACTTGCAAATGGATATGTACTACACGAAAACCATCGCCCCGCGCCCAGTGTTCAGCGACTATCTGCGCGTTGCCTTGCAGCGTCCGGCCAAGCAACGCGTCGATGCGGCCTGATTCAATGCCGCGACGCCAACAGGTGTGGATTTTTGACCTCGACGACACACTGCATAACGCCTCCGCGCACATCTTCCCGGTGATGAACCGGGCAATGACGCAATATATCCAAACCCATTTACAGCTTGAAGAGCCTGCTGCCTGTTCACTGCGCCAGCATTACTGGCGCATTTACGGCGCAACCCTCAAGGGCTTGATGCGCCACCACGGCATCAATCCACACCATTTTTTGGCCGAGACACACGCCTTTTTAACCGACGACATGGTGCAAACCACCAAGCAGTTGCGGCAACTGCTCAAAGCCCTGCCAGGCCGTAAATGTGTGTTTACCAACGCCCCACGCGTGTATGCCTTGCGCGTGCTGGAGGTACTGGGCATCGCCGATTGTTTTTCACTGGTGTTTAGCGTCGAGTCTAGCCGTTTTCATGCCAAACCCAGCGTGCGCGGGTTTCAACTGCTATTACGGCAATTGCGTTGCCGGGCAGCAGATTGCACCTTGTTTGAAGACAGCCTGCCTGCCCTGATGACCGCCAAGCGTTTGGGTATGCGTACGGTATGGATCAGCCGTCGCCTGCATAAACCAAACTTTGTGCAATATAGGTTGCCGCATGTGTTGGCGCTCACTCACAGTGCATTGAAAAAAGCGCCACATACATTCCCGCGCTGAGCGAATGCGGTTAAAATACCTGCCAAAATAACAACACTCACATGGGTTTGGTCTAGGAAATCACAATGGCAACCATCAATAAAGAAGCACGCGCAAACCGCAAACAGCAAATTCTGGAAACCCTGGCAGGCATGCTGCAAACGCCGCGTGGTGAAAAAATCACCACTGCCGCGCTGGCAGCCAAGCTGGATGTCTCCGAAGCGGCCTTATACCGCCACTTTGCCAACAAAGCCAAAATGTTTGAAGGCCTGATTGAGTTTATTGAAGGCGCGCTGTTTGGTGTGATGAACAAAATCACCACTGACGAAACCGACGGCCTCAAACAAGTACAGCTTATGCTGCAAACCATGCTCAAGTTTGCCGAGCGCAACCCAGGCATGTCCCGCGTCCTGATAGGCGATGCGCTGGTCAACGAAGACGATGCCCTGCAGGCGCGCATTAACCAGTTGCTGGATCGCCTGGAAGCCAGCCTCAAACAGTCATTACGCATTGCTGAGGCACAAGGCAATAAAATCACCGATGCTGGCATCGCCGCCAACACCATGATCAGCTTTGTGCTTGGCCGCTGGCATGCTTTTGCCAAAAGCGGATTTAAACGCAAACCCAGTGACAACCTTGAGCAGCATGTCACACAACTGATCACCGGCTGCTTGCAATAAAAGAGATGTAGAAAGTTTTAATCGATGGAAACCACCGTTTTTGGCATGAATGAAGCCCAGCTCACCGAGTTTGGCATGAGCTGGGGCCTGGCCGGGCTGATCTTGTTTATTGTGTTTATTGTTGGCAACCTGGCCTGGAAATCCAAAGCAGGCAAAACCGGCACATTTGCGCTGTTTCTCGCGCTCACCTTAGGCATGGTCGGTTTTCTGGCCAAGCTGGTGATTCAGCATTATCTGAATATCCATTAAAGCTGCTGCGATAGCGCTTAGACCAAACTATGCGTTAACGCTTTATTACCTGCATGGCGCCAGTGGACTATTGCGGTGTCTGTTGCAGTCCGCTAATCTAAACCATAGATAGTGATAAATACTTGTGTGATATGGACAATTCACCCCCTAACGACAGCGATACCTACAAAACCCTGCTCGAATCGACCAAGGCGATTCCATGGCGGATAGACTGGGCGAGCAAACAATTCACTTACATCGGCCCGCAAATCGAGCCCTTGTTAGGCTGGGCACCTGCAAGCTGGCAATCGGTTGAAGACTGGGTAAACCGCATTCATGAAGATGATCGCGAGCGCGTGTTTCATTTTTGCGTGCAGCAATCATTACAAGGCCTGGATCATGAAGCGGACTACCGCGCACTGACAGCTACCGGTGACTTTGTCTGGATTCGTGATGTGGTGCATGTAATACGTACGCCCAGCGGCGAGCCTGAAGCCTTGGTCGGTTTTATGTTTGATATTAGCGAACGTAAAAAGACCGAAGAACAATTGCTCATCATGCAAAAAAAACTTGAAGAGCTGTCTTACAAAGATGGTTTAACTGGCGTTGCAAATCGCCGCATGTTTGACAGCGTGCTAGAGCGAGAATGGCTGGAAGCCAGGCAGCACCAGCAGCCGCTGTCACTGATCATGATAGATATCGACTATTTCAAGCAATTTAATGACTTTTACGGCCATTTGCGCGGCGATGAAGTGCTCAAGCAAGTAGCCAATACGTTGGCACACGCTGGGGTGCGCGGCAAAGACTTTTTTGCCCGCTTTGGTGGTGAAGAATTTGCATTGATTTTGCCGGAGACGAATGAGGTATCCGCCAGTAAAATTGCCGAGCGCTGCCGTAACCTGGTCTTCAAGGATCAAATTCCCCACGCAAAATCTGAAGTCAGCCAGATTCTGACCATTAGCGTAGGCGCTGGCAGTATCACGCCTAGCCAGCATGATGAACTTAAAACCTTTGTGGAGTCTGTGGATGCGCTGATGTATGAGGCCAAACGCAATGGCAGAAACCGTATTGTAGTGAAAGGCGCCTAAAGCAAATCAGCGCGATAAATGCAGTGCAGATTGTATGGCATGTATGCGTGCTTCAGCCACTGAGTGCTTAATATGTACGGGGGAGCTACATTGCTTGGCAATTGCGCCCGCATCAATAGTGAGCGCCGCTTGTAAGGCGTAGGCTAGATGTGCTGCATCGTCTAAAGGACAATTTTCCAGTCCTAAACGCCCACGGCTATCACACTCGCAAGCCAGTAAAAAATCCTCGAAACGCGCACGCTGGCGAAATGCATCCAGTTCCTCTAAAAACTGTAGCAAGGTACTGGCTTTCATCTGCCGCGCAGCGTGCAGTTTGCCATGGTATTTGGCCACCACCAGTGCCAAGTCTTTGCAATCATTGGGGACGCGCAAGCGGGCAACCACTTCTCGAATCAAATCCACGCTGCGCAACTCATGGCCAATATGTCGAGGCAAGACGTCAGCAGGCGTTGTGCCCTTGCCTAAATCGTGAGTCAGGGCAGCGAACCTGACCGGCAAGCTGTAGCCTTGTTTGGCGGCATAATCAATCACCATCATGACGTGGATGCCGGTATCAATTTCGGGATGATAGGTCGCTGTTTGTGGCACGCCCCATAACCGGTCCAGCTCGGGCAATATCACCTTGAGGGCACCGCAGTCGCGCAACATCTCAAACATGCGGCTGGGTTGTTTCTCCATCAGACCTTTGGCAATTTCCTGCCACACCCGCTCAGGCACCAGCGCATTCACCTCTCCAGCCGCGACCATGTCACGCATCAGCAGCATGGTTTCGGCGGCAACGCTAAAGTCCGTAAAGCGCGCCAAGAAACGTGCGGCGCGCAAAATACGCACCGGGTCTTCGCTAAAAGCGGCGGTGACATGCCGCAGCTGTTTTTTCTGGATATCCAGTTGGCCGTTAAAAGGGTCGATCAGGCTGCCATCTTCGGCTTGCGCGATGGCATTGATGGTGAAATCGCGTCGGGCAAGGTCTTCTTCCAGCGTCACGTCTGGGTCTGCGTAAACACTAAACCCTTTGTAACCCTTGCCGGTTTTGCGCTCGGTGCGCGCGAGCGCGTACTCCTGTTGCGTTTGCGGATGCAGAAAGACCGGAAAGTCTTTGCCGACGGCACGAAAGCCCACGGCCAGCATGTGGGCTGGCGTGGCCCCCACAACCACATAATCTCGGTCTTTGACCGCCAAGCCCAGCAGGCTGTCGCGGACAGCGCCTCCTACCAGATAGCTCTGCATGGTGCGTCAGGGCCAGACATTAGCGTCTGGCATTAATCACCCGGCCAGCCGCGGCACGAAACTGATCGTAAGCCCCGCGTGGATTGTTCTTGACCAGGTAGCCTGAGATCACAGCAAACATATCGGTTGGCACCACACACAATTCGTTGGCCATGGGTTCCTGGCAGACATTATCCACCTGCATAGACTTCACATTGTCGCGTGAGAGCAATTTGATCGGTAACAACTGCATAAAGCTGCCTTGCAACAAGGACATATTCAGGCTCAAGCCCATGATAGGACGCTGCACATGGATGGTTTTCATGACCGCCTCCATGATTTGTTGCAAGGTCATGATGGCCGGGCCACCGAGTTCATAAGTCTTACCATAGGTTGCAGGCTCGTCCACCGCATTGACCATGGCCGCCGCCACATCCTCGACCCAAATCGGCTGAAACCTTGCTTGCGGCATGGCAAGCACCAGCACCGGAATCATTTGAATCAGCTTGGCAAACAGGTTGATAAAACGGTCACGCGTACCAAAAATGACCGAGGGCCTAAAAATGGTCACATGCAGTTTTTTGCTGAATTCCAGCACGGCCTGGTCACCCGCGGCTTTGCTGCGCAAGTACTCACTCGGCGCACTCACAGACGCTTGCAAGGCACTCATATGCAACAAACGGGGCACCCCCAGCTCTTCACATAACTGTGCCACGCGGCGTGGAAACTGATGGTGCATTTTTTCAAAGCCGTTATCGCTGGTCTGATGCAAAATGCCAATCAGGTTAATCACCACATCACGGCCTTGCAATTGGGCTTTTAATGCAGACTGCGCGTGAATATCACACTCCACCACTTGCACATTAGGTAACAAAATCAGGTGCTTGGCCTGTTCACGGCGCCGCGTCAGCACTTTTACCTGATATCCTGCCTGATCCAGCCTGGCAACTACACTACTGCCTACAAAACCGCTACCACCTAATACAGTGACTGTTTTCATCATGCTTATTCCTGATTCGTCTTGCAATGAATGATATTGTACCCAAAAACCACATCGACACTTAACTTGCTGTCACGACGGATTTACTCTTGCTCTGAAATGCTGATCGTCGTCGTCACGCTTTCACTCTCGCCGCTACTACGGGCCGGGATCGTGCCCAGACGTTTTTTAAGCGTGAGCATCGGCAGGCCAAGTCGCGGGGCGTACATATGCGCATTGGCCAGCACTTTTTTGACATAATTGCGTGTTTCGCTAAACGGGATGGTTTCCGCGTAAATAGCGCCTTCTAACGGCGTGTTCGCCGCCCAACGCCTGGCACGGCTGGGACCCGCATTATAGGCGGCGGTCGCCATCACTTCCTGGCCGTTAAAGGTGTCCAACGTGTAGCGCATATAGTAAGTGCCCAGGTTCACATTGGTATCAATATCATGCAACATGCCATCATGATAGCTACTCCAGCCCAGTTTCTTGGCAATCCACTTGGCCGTCGCAGGCATCACCTGCATCAGGCCACCCGCGCCCACCGAAGACTTGGCGTAGTGCATAAAGCGGCTTTCCTGGCGAATAATGCCATACACCCAGGCCTCATCAATGGCGCGGCTACGCGAGGCTTTTTGCAAATAATCACGATAAGGCGTCGGGTAACGCAACTCAAAGTTATGCGTGCGACTGGTTTTGTCTGCCGCCAGCACCGCGAGGTCATACCAGCCCTTGAGGAGTCCATATTGCGCGGCGACGATGCGGGTTGGGTCATCCAGCGCTTCGAGCAAATACATCCACTCCAGCCTGGCTTCATAGCGGGCCTCGACATCAAACAAAGCCTCCATACGTTTGACTGCCGGTTGTCTGGCAAATTGCCGCACTTCTTCATCTGTAGGCTGATAAGTGGCCATGGGCTCACCCGCGACCGGTCCTAAATCTTCTGCCGCCAGCCAGCCGTAAAAATGCCTTTCCTGAGAAAGCTTGGCCAGTATCTGGTTGGCATCTGCGACCTGGCCTTTGGCCATGAGCGCACGCGCTTTCCAATACCGCCAGGTAGATTCATCGGCCAAACCTGCAGGCATGTCATTAATCACCTTTAACACCAGGCCCCAGTCTTGCTGGCGCAAGGCGCTGCGCGCATACCACTCCCATTGTTCGTTGCTCAACAAGGCAGCATTGACCTTGCCAAAGCCCGCCAACGCCTCCGGCTCATGCTTGCGCGCGGCTTCTAAGGCGATGTAGGCCTGGGCCAGTTGTTTTTCATCGTTATCAAGCAAACCGCTGTATTTCTGGTAGCTGGTTTTCGCCACACCAGTATCGGCCTTGGCCTGACGATGGATGGCATACATATACAAGGCGCGCGCATACGGCGAGCGCTCTTGAATGCCGCCTTTTTTCAGCGTGAGCGTCGGGTTCTGCGCCATGTCGTCGATTTGTTTCAGCAAGCTGGCATCGGTTTTATTGCTGCGTTTGGCCAGCACTTTGGCCAAGCCTGTTTTATTGCTGAACAAGGCATCGCGATACAAGGTGAGTAATAATTTTTCATCCAGCACGCCTACCTGCTGTAACGCTTCGAGCATGCCCTGGCAATCTGCAGGTAAATCTTTACCAGCCAGCAACAACTTTTTGCCGTCTTCATAGGCGTTGGGATCATCCAGCGCTATGCCAGCCTGCACCTGATAGCACTGGTTACCGACATCATTGATGCTGTAATACATAGGCATCTGCGCCTGCATCTCGACAAACTGGTCCCAAAACTGTAAACGACCCAGCCGCTTGAGCCACAGTTCACGCACACGTTGTGACAACAAGGACTCGTTATTTTCTTGCAAGAATGCCTGTACCTGATAATAAGATAACTGGTCCATGGTCAGGATCATTTGCCAGTATTGCAGGTAAGGTAGCAGCGGTGAACGACGCTGCTTGAGTGTTTCAGTGGCTTCGATTAACTGCGGCAGGTTCCTGGTTTGATAGGCCTGTTTTGCTTGCGCATACGTATCGCTGTCGCCAGCAGAGACGGTGCTGGCCAGCCCCAGTAAACAGGCAGCCAGAAGAAGGAGGGAAGTGAGTCTAGTCTTCATGTGTCAACCATCACGTGCAAGACGTGAGGACAATTAAATTCTGGCCAAGCGACTCAGAAAGAAAAACAGCAACAGCAGCAGTAATAATACAAAGCCACTACGCCAGATGGTTTTGAGCCAACGCCAATAACGTGGCTGGCCAGTTTGCCACCCTAACAGCACCAGTATCAGCGTACTGAGCACCAGCACTGTAAACAAAATACGTATCCACCACATGATTAATCTGCTCGCCGTTTTATGCGGGCAACAGTGGCGCGGGACTAAAGTAGTCGCGCTGTTTTAAAAAGCCGACCGGGGCGTGAGCATCATTATCAAAGCTGCAATATTCCCAGGCGCTCTCATCGGCCAGCAAAGCACGCAACAACTGGTTATTCAGGGCATGGCCAGACTTAAAGGCCGTAAACTGACCAATAATCGGATAACCCAGGATATACAGGTCACCAATCGCATCCAGCACCTTGTGTTTGGCGAACTCGTCGTCATAGCGCAAACCACCGCCATTGAGCACTTTATATTCATCCAGCACAATCGCGTTATCCAGACTGCCGCCTTTGGCTAAACCGTTGGCGCGCAGGTATTCCACCTCATGCATAAACCCAAACGTGCGCGCACGGCTGATTTCATCGACATAACTCTGGCTATCGTAATCAATGGTCACGGTTTTGCCGGAGAACTCGAACACAGGGTGCGCAAAATCAATGGTAAATTCGGCTTTAAAGCCATGGTGCGGCGTAAACTTTGCCCATTTATCGCCATCAATCACTTCAACCGGTTTAAGGATGCGCACAAACTTCTTGGGCACGTCCAGCTCTTGCAGACCGGCTGTCTGCAGCAAATAGATAAACGGCCCTGAACTGCCATCCATGATGGGCACTTCAGCGGCCGTCAGCTCTATCAGCACATTATCCACCCCCAAACCGGCGAGGGCAGACATCAAATGCTCCACGGTAGCAACGCGCGCACCTGAAAACTCTAGGGCGGAGCTCAGGCGAGTGTCATTCACTGCCGTCGGGGCGACCCGCATGGCAGGCGTATCGGGCAAATCGACACGCTGGAACACCACTCCATGATCAGCGGGCGCAGGCTTGAGCGTCAGCGTGACTTTCTCACCGCTGTGCAGCCCAACGCCAGTGGCGCTGATCGATTGTTTAAGCGTGCGTTGCTTTAACATGGTTTTCTCTGTGTTAACTAATCACTTCTATTATAAGCCAATCCGTCATCACCAATGAATTAGTCAAGCCATGCATGGCTCTAACCAATGATTGGTTAAACGATTAGTCAGCCTGTTTACGCAAAAACGCTGGGATATCATATTCTTCAATCCCGGAATTTTTCATGGCCTCAACCTGTGCACGACGGCTGTTGCTGGTAAATACGGCTGGCTCATCTTCTTCAACTGCACTGAAGATAGGCTGGTTAGTCGTACCATCACGCAACGTTGTCATGACCTTCAACTCAGGTTTAGCCTGACGTTTACCCAGTGAACCGTTCAAACCGGTCGCCACCATGGTCACACGCAGGTTGTCACCCATGCTTTCGTCCATCACGTTACCCACAATCACCGTTGCGTCTTCTGCGGTGAATTCTTTGATGGTGTTCATCACATCATAGTATTCGCGCATTTTGAAGCTGCCGCTGGCGCTGATGTTCACCAACACACCACGCGCATTCGCCAGGTTCACATCTTCCAGCAACGGGCTGGCAACGGCTTGTTCGGCGGCAATACGTGCACGGTTAGGGCCGCTGGCCTCTGCGGAACCCATCATCGCCATGCCCATTTCAGACATCACAGTGCGTACGTCAGCAAAGTCAACGTTGACCATGCCTGGGCAATTAATGATTTCAGCAATACCAGACACTGCGTTGTGCAATACATCGTTCGCGGCACGGTAAGCTTCTACCACCGTCACATCTTCGCCCAACACGTCCATCAATTTTTCGTTAGGGATAACGATAAGAGAGTCGACATACTGTGAAAGTTCTTCCAGGCCTTCTTGCGCCACTTTGGCACGCTTGCCTTCAAACGCGAATGGCTTGGTCACCACAGCCACCGTCAAAATACCCATTTCACGCGCCACTTCAGCAATAATCGGTGCCGCGCCAGTTCCCGTACCACCACCCATACCCGCAGTAATAAACAGCATGTCAGCGCCATCAATGGTTTCTGCAATGCTGTCGCGGTCTTCTAGCGCAGCTTCGCGGCCGATTTCTGGTTTCGCGCCAGCACCTAGGCCTTTAGTGATGTCAGAGCCAATTTGCAGCACGACTTTGGCATGGCTCTTTTTCAGCGCCTGCATGTCGGTGTTGGCGCAAATAAACTCCACGCCAGTCACGCTCTTGGTCATCATGTGTTCCACGGCGTTACCACCGCAACCGCCGACACCAATTACCTTGATTACGGCGCCGTCATTCTCTTTGTCAAAAATCTCAATCATACTAACCCTCCATTGCCTATTATTTGAGTGCTTGGTTTGCCCCGTACACCCGCCCTAAAACAGTTTAAAAAAACAACAAAACCTTAAAAATTACCGGTAAACCAACTCTTCATCCGCTCTAGCAATCTGCCCACTGACCCAGATTGCAAATTACCCACCATTTGTTTTTCTACCTGCTGCTTGGCCATCAGCAACAAGCCTATGCCGGTGGCATAACGTGGGTTGCCCACCACTTCAGACAACCCTTCCACACCCCTGGGCACGCCCAGGCGCACCGGGGTATGGAATATCTCTTCGCCCAACTCAACCATGCCGCGCATCTGTGCCGCGCCGCCGGTAATCACGATGCCAGAGGCGATCATCGATTCCATGCCACTACGGCGCAGCTCTTGCTGCACAAACTCATAAATTTCTTCCACGCGGTCTTCAATCACCTCGGTCAAGGCCTGGCAAGACAACTGGCGTGGCTCACGGCCATCGACCGCAGGCACTTCCACCACTTCGCGCGGATCGGCCAACTGGCGCAAGGCACAGCCGTGCTTCACTTTAATTTCTTCCGCCGACTGCGTTGGTGTACGCAAGGCCACAGCGATATCATTGGTGATCTGGTCACCGGCAATCGGGATCACCGCCGTATGGCGAATCGCGCCATTTTTAAATACCGCCAGGTCCGTCGTGCCACCACCGATATCCACCAGGCACACGCCCAGTTCTTTTTCGTCATCGGTGAGTACAGACTCACTGGAAGCCAGCGGTTGTAAAATCAGATCGCTCACCTCTAGGCCGCAACGCTTGATGCACTTGACGATGTTTTGCGCCGCCGCAATCGCACCAGTCACAATATGCACGCGTACCTCAAGACGGATGCCGCTCATGCCCAATGGCTCGCGCACATCTTCCTGGCCGTCGATAATAAATTCCTGGGTCAGGATATGCAGAATCTGCTGGTCGGCTGGCAAGGCAATCGCACGCGCGGTTTCGACCACACGGTCGATGTCCATTTGTGAGACTTCGCTCTCTTTAATTTTCACCATGCCATGCGAATTCAAGCTCTTGATATGGCTACCAGCAATGCCTGAATACACTGTATTAATTTTGCAATCGGCCATCAGCTCCACTTCTTCAATCGCGCGCTGAATCGCCTGCATGGTAGAGTCGATATTGACCACCACGCCTTTTTTCAAGCCGCGGGAAGCATGTTGCCCAACACCGATCACCTTCAATGTACCTTCCGGCAAAATCTCAGCCGCTATGGCAACAATTTTGGAGGTGCCGATATCCAGCCCCACAATTAAATTTTTATCTTCTCTGACTCTACTCATGTCTTTTCCTTGAACTTCTTTCTGGCAGTCTTATTTCTCAGGCGCCACCACGTGGCATGCGCAAGGCAAAGCCGTTGGGATAACGCAAATCGGCATAACGCCAGTCACTTTCCGCGATACTTGCCTGCTGGCGATACGCCGACACAAACTGTTGTAATCGCTGCTTGGCCGCTTCGCGACCCAGCATCATTTGTCGACCATCCACGGTCTTGATCTCCCAGGCGCGACGTGAAGACAAACTCAACTGCTGGATTTGCAGCGGTGTATCCACCAGCATCTGGGCAAAACTGGCATAGCCTTGTGCCACCTCTTTAATCGCATCGCCCGGACCGTAAAAAGTCGGCAATTGTTCGTCAGAGGCGGCCTGGAACAACTCGCCATAGCGGTTCACCAACGCCACGCCGCCCCAGCGGCCCAAGGCCTGGTGTTCTTCAATCTGCACCACAATGGTGTCTGGCCATTGGCGGCGCACACTGACCTTGCGTGCCCAGGGTAACTTTTCAAACGCAGCCCGTGTACGCTGCAAATCCAGCGTATAAAAATTGCCTTTGAGGTACTTGCTCACGATCAACTGGATCTGCTCGTGATTGACGTGATCCAGATTGCCTTCGACCTGCACCTGCTTGACTGGGAAGATGGGCAAATGCAACACCACAAACAACAGGGCGTAAAGCAGCATCACCACTGCCAGCGAAAACAGCAGGTTGGCGATCCAGTTCAGCAATGTTGGTCTATCCCACATCGAGTCCGTTTTCCTCTTTATGCGTCACGCACGGTTTGTTGCAAAATGCGAATCACCAGCGCTTCAAAATCCAGGCCAGCGGCTTTGGCGGCCATCGGCACCAAGCTGTGATCGGTCATGCCGGGGCTGGTATTCACCTCTAAAAAATAATGTTTACCAGCGTCATCCATCAAAAAGTCGACCCGGCCCCAGCCCTTGCAACCCAGCACCTTAAACGCCTGCAAGGCTTCTGCCTGAATCTGCTTTTCCTGCTCGGCAGACAAGCCGCTCGGGCAGCGATATTCGGTGTCATCACGCAGGTATTTGGCTTCGTAATCGTAATATTCGTTTTTAGGCACAATGCGCACGATAGGCAGCGCGGTGTCACCCAAAATACCGACGGTGTATTCGCCGCCACCGACAAACTGCTCGGCAATCACCAATGGGTCAGACTGTTTGGCCAAGCTATAAGCCGCCATTAAATCCCCTGCCTGCTTGACCTTGCTCACGCCGATGCTGGAGCCTTCGTTGGCCGGTTTCACAAACAGCGGCAAACCCAGTGCCGTGACCACATTCTCGGCATGTGTACTGTCATCCATCAGCACATAGTTAGGGGTGGTCACGCCAGCAGCGGTCCACAACAATTTGGTACGCCATTTATCCATGCCCAGCGCAGAAGCCATCACGCCGCTGCCGGTATAAGGGATATCCATCAGTTCCAGCGCGCCTTGAATGGTGCCGTCTTCGCCATAGCGGCCATGCAAGGCAATAAAGGCACGGTCATACGCTTTCAGTGCCGACAGGTCCTGGGTTGCAGGGTCAAACGCATGCGCATCCACGCCCTGACGTTGCAACGCGGCCAACACAGCCGAACCACTCTTGAGCGACACTTCGCGCTCGCCAGAACGGCCGCCAAACAATACCGCGACCTTGCCAAATGTATATTGACCTACACTCATGCCGTTAAAACACCTTCCCCAATGACTTTCACTTCCTGTATTAATGCCACGCCCTGCTTGCTATGCACCGTCGTTTTGACGTGCTCAATCAAGGCTTCAATATCTGCAGCGCTGGCGTTGCCCAGATTCACAATAAAATTGGCATGCTTTTCAGACACCTGTGCGCCACCGATGGTGTTACCTTTTAAACCTGACGCTTCAATCAAACGCGCGGCAAAGTCGCCTTCAGGGTTTCTAAAAGTCGAACCAGCGCTTGGCATATTCAGTGGCTGACTCGCCAGGCGTTTTGCCAGCAATTGTTTAATCTGCTCAGCAGACGCCTTGCCATCGCCTGCGGGCACCGCAAACCAACCGCCCAAAAACCACTCATCGGCCGCCGGATGTACCACATGCCTATAAGTCGGCTGGTACTCGGCCCGAGCGCGTACTTGCACGTCACCGGCACGATTAATCGTTTTCACCTCATCTACCCAATGCCAGGTTTCTCCACCGTAGCAGCCGGCATTCATCGCCAGCGCACCGCCGACCGTGCCTGGAATACCGGCCATAAACTCAGCACCGGCGCGATTGTGGCTGGCGGCAAAACGCGCCAGCTTGGCGCAAGTAACCCCGGCATCGGCATACACACGCTCCCCTTGCATTTCCAGTGCTTGTAAGGCCTGGTGCATGACTACGACCGTGCCGCGCACACCGCCATCGCGCACCAGCAAATTGCTGCCCAGGCCAATAAAAGTCAGCGGTTCACTGGCTGGCAATTGCTGCAAAAATTGTTGCAAATGCGCGACGCTGTCAGCCAGCACCAAACGGTCTGCCGGACCACCAACGCGCCAGCTGGTATAACGCGCCAATGGCTCGTTGTTCAGCACTTGCAGGCCAGTCGCTTTTAATCCTGAGGCGCTCATACGCTGGCTAACTCCCTGGTTTTGGCGGCCACGCTACCGATACTGCCTGCGCCCATCACCACGACGACATCCCCTGGCTGTACGCTTTCCAGTATGGTTGCTGGCAATTCATCGGTCGTTTCCACAAAGCGTGGCTCCACCTTGCCATTGACGCGGATGGCACGAATCAAACTGCGCGTATCAGCGGCCACAATCGGCGCTTCGCCTGCGCTATAGACTTCGGTTAGCAGCAATGCATCGACGGTAGATAACACTTTGACGAAATCCTCAAAGCAGTCACGCGTACGCGTGTAACGGTGCGGCTGAAACGCCAGCACCAGCCTGCGATCAGGGAAAGCCCCGCGGGCGGCAGCAATGACTGCCTGCATTTCAATCGGGTGATGACCGTAGTCATCCACCAGCGTGAAATGGCCACCGTTGACCGGGATTTCGCCATAACGCTCGAAGCGACGACCCACGCCACGGAACTCAGCCAGCGCTTTCAAAATGGCGGTATCCGGGACATTCAACTCTGTGGCAATCGCAATCGCCGCCAGCGCGTTCAGCACATAATGATGACCAGGCAGGTTCAGTGTTACTTCGTTGCGCACGGTGATGCCGTTTTTACGCACCAGTGTGAAATGCATCTTGCCGTTGTCAGCCACAATATTTTCGGCGCGAATCGCGGCCTCTTCGTGGGTGCCGTAGGTCGTCACCGGGCGCGTCACGCGCGGCAAAATTTCGCGCACGTTGGCATCATCGATGCACAACACGGCCATGCCCCAGAATGGAATCTGCTGCAAAAATTCAACGAACGCAGTTTTGAGTTTTTCAAAACTGTGTTCATAGGTGTCCATGTGGTCCTGATCGATATTGGTCACTACGGCCATGATCGGCGTCAGGTGCAAAAAGGACGCATCCGATTCATCGGCTTCCACCACAATCCACTCGCCAGTGCCCAAGCGCGCATTGGCGCTGGCCGCTTCCAGCTTGCCACCAATGACAAAGGTCGGGTCCATATCCGCTTCCGCCAGAATGCTAGCGATCAGGCTAGTGGTCGTAGTTTTGCCATGCGTACCTGCGACCGCAATGCCCTGCTTGAAACGCATCAACTCAGCCAGCATCACTGCCCGTGGAATCACCGGCACTTTGCGCGCACGTGCAGCAATGATTTCCGGATTTTCTTCATTAATGGCACTGGAGACCACCACCACATCAGCATCATTCAGATGCTCGGTGGCGTGGCCCTGAAACACTGTGGCGCCAAAGCCTTGCAAGCGTTTGGTGGTGGCATTGCTGGCCAGATCAGAACCACTGACTTCAAAATCCAGGTTCAGCAACACTTCGGCGATGCCGCTCATGCCTGAGCCGCCAATACCGATAAAGTGAATTTTTTTAACTTTATGTTTCATACTGCCCCTGGTGTTCCTCTTTTATTGCCTGTCGCCAGTTGCTGGCAAATATCCGCAACCTGACTGGTGGCCTGCGGCCTGGCCAGTGCACGCGCTTTTTGTGCCATCATCAAACAGGTCGGTCTATCCAACGTTTGCAATGTTGCCGCCAGTTGGACGACTTCCATGTCGCGTTGCTGTATCAGCAACGCTGCCCCCGCCTGCTGCAAGTAAGCGGCATTGGTTGTTTGGTGGTCATCCACCGCAAAAGGAAACGGCACCAAAATGCTGGCAGCACCGACATTGGCCAGCTCGGCAACGGTCAATGCGCCCGCGCGGCAAATGACTAAATCTGCCCAGGCATATACTTCGGCCATATCGTGAATAAAAGCACGGCAATCTGCGGCGACACCGGCCTCGGCATACGCCTTTTTCAACGCCTCAAACTGTTTTTCACCGGCCTGGTGAATGATCTGTGGACGCGTATGCACAGCCAATTGCGCAAAAGCCTGTGGCAACAAGGTATTCAACGCGACTGCGCCCAGGCTACCACCGACCACCAACACGCGCAGCACACCATGATGCTCGGCAAAACGCTGCTCTGGTGTGGGTAAGGTCGTAATGCCTTCGCGCACCGGGTTACCGACCATCTCGCCTTGTGGGCCCAACGCGCCGGGGAAACCGGTTAATACACGGCTAGCGATCTTGGCCAACACTTTATTGGTCAGGCCAGCAATGGAGTTTTGCTCGTGTATCACCAGCGGAATCCCTGCCAGTTTGGCCATGACACCGCCAGGAAAAGCGGCAAAACCACCCATGCCCAGCACGACATCTGGTTGATGCTGACGAATCGCCTGTCTGGCTTGGGCAAAGGCACGCACCAGTTTCACTGGGAGTGTCAGCCAGCCCTGCAGACCTTTGCCACGCACGCCTTGCATGGTCATCATCGCTTTGTCATAAGGCTTGTCAGCGATCAGACGGTTTTCCATGCCCCCCTCGGTCGCCAGCCAGACAATTTTCCAGCCTTGCGCCTGCAGCGCATCAGCCACGGCCATCGCTGGATACACATGGCCACCGGTGCCACCGGCCATCACCATCAATGTGGATTGACCGCTCATGTCGTCAAGCCCTTTTGCAGCCGTCTATTTTCAAAATCAATACGCAGCAACACAGACAGCGCAATGCAATTGGCCAAAATGCCGCTACCGCCGTAAGATAGCAATGGCAGAGTCAGGCCTTTGGTTGGCAACAGGCCCATGTTCACGCCCATATTTATAAAACCTTGCACGCCCATCCAGACCCCAATGCCTTGTGCCAGCAATGCAGAGTAGTAACGTTCATTGGCTACCGCTTCTTTGGCAATGCTAAAGGCGCGGATGACCAGCCAGGCAAACAGCAACACCACCACCAGCACGCCGACAAACCCCAGCTCCTCAGCCACCACCGCCAGCAAGAAGTCGGTATGCGCTTCTGGTAGGTACAATAATTTTTCTACGCTGCCGCCTAGACCGACGCCCCAGAACTCGCCACGGCCAAAAGCAATCAGCGCGTGTGACAACTGGTAACCGGTATCAAATGGGTCATCAAACGGATTCAAAAAGCCTTTCATGCGCTCAAGGCGATAAGGCTCCATCACCACCAGACCAAACACGGCCAAAGGCAACGCGCCTAGCATGGCAATAAACACCTTGAGGTTGACACCGCCCAGCCACATGATGGAAAACGCAATCGACGCCGTCACGGCAAATGCGCCGAAATCGGGTTCTTTGAGTAGCAGCACACCCACAAACACCATCACCCCCAGCATGGGCAAGAAGCCTTTTTTAATGCTGTGCATGCTGCTGGCCTTGCGCACGGCGTAATCCGAGGCGTACATGGCGATAAACAACTTCATGAGCTCTGAAGGTTGCAGATTCATGATGAGTAAAGAGATCCAGCGGCGGCTACCGTTGACTACTTTGCCTATGCCTGGGATCAGTACCATGATCAGCAGCACAATGCCCATAATGAACAGGTAAGGCGACATTTTTTGCCACCAGGCCATAGGCACCTGGAACACAATGACGGCAGCGACCAGACCGACCACGATATATAACGCCTGGCGCATCAGGAAATAGGTGCTGTTATGGCCAAACATCTTGCTTGAATCGGCATAAGCAATCGAGGCGGAATACACCATGACCATGCCAAACGCCAGCAAGGACAACACCACCCACAACAGCGACACATCGTAGTTGGGCGAGTTATACCGCTCGCGGTTCATCATTAATGGGCCGAGCATGCGGCCTCCATGGCTTTGACAGCCTCAACAAATACCTCAGCCCTATGCTCGTAATTACGGAACATATCAAAGCTGGCGCACGCCGGGGACAACAGCACGGCATCGCCCGCTTCGGCCAGCGTGTTGGCAATATGGACGGCCGCCGTTAAATCGACCGCATCGACCACTGGCAATTGCAAGTTGTGTAAAACCTGCTGGATTTTTGGCCCATCACGACCAATCAACACCACGGCCCGCGCATGATGCAACACGGCTTCACGCAAGGGACTAAAATCCTGGCCTTTACCATCACCACCGGCAATCAAGACCACTTTTTGCGGTTTGCCTTGCTTGAGCATGCCACTAATGGCTGCGCAGGTCGCCCCGACATTAGTGCCTTTAGAGTCATCGTAAAAATCCACCTCATTGATGCTTGCCACCCACTCCACGCGATGCGGCAAACCAGCGAAAGATTGCACGGTGTGCAGAATAGACACTTTGTCGATGCCGATGGCTTGCGTGAGGGCAATGGCCGCCAGCGCATTGGCGATATTGTGTTTGCCGCGAATCTGCAAGCTATCCGCTTCAATATAATGACGGTGGCCAGCACATAACCAGCCAGCATCGTTCAGACCGTAATCGTTAATCGTCGGCGCCGGATTCACGCCAAACGAGACTTGTGGCAACTGACCAGCCAAAGCAGCACTGGCCGGGTCATCACGGTTAACGATGGCAATGCGCGCGTGCTGGTAAATACGTGCCTTGGCTTGCGCATAAGCCTCCATGCCGTCATAACGATCCATATGATCCTCTGACAGATTAAGCACCGTCGCCGCGTCGACCTGCAACTGATGGACGGCTTCCAGTTGAAAGCTCGACAGCTCCAGCACATAGACATCTGGCGCCGTCATCTGCAAGGTATCCAGTACCGGCAAGCCGATGTTGCCTGCCACAATGGTATTAAGGCCTGCCTGCTTGCAGATTTCACCGACCAATGAAGTCACGGTGGTTTTACCATTGGAGCCAGTGATCGCAATCACTTTGGCATAGGGTGCACGAAAGCGCGCAAACAACTCCACATCACCAACCAGGGTTTTGCCTTGCGCCATCAGTTGCGCAATGACCGGCTCTTTGAGCGACACACCGGGGCTGGCCACGATTAAATCCATATTCGCGAGCAGGTTGTAATTAAACGGCCCCAGATGGCATTCCACCTCTGGGTGCTCGGCCTGCAGGCGATCTAGCCCGGCCGGATGCGGACGCGAGTCGAACATCACGACGTCTGCGCCCATATGACGCAGCCAGCGCAAGGCTGAGAAGCCGGTATCACCCAGTCCCAGTACCGCAACGCGCTGTTGTTCAAACTGTTTTTTCATGTTCGAGGCCGACCTGTTAATTCCGTTTATCGCAACTTGAGGGTAGACAAACCAACCAGCACCAGCATCATGGTGATGATCCAGAAACGCACCACCACTTGCGTTTCTTTCCAGCCTTTTTGTTCGTAGTGATGGTGCAAAGGCGCCATCAAAAAGATACGCTTGCCGGTGCCGGTCATCTTTTTGGTGTATTTGAAATACAGCACCTGTGCCGCCACCGAAAAAGTCTCAATCACAAACACACCGCCCATGATGAACAATACGATTTCCTGGCGCACAATCACCGCCACCACCCCCAGCGCAGCGCCCAGTGCCAGCGCACCGACATCGCCCATAAACACTTCTGCCGGATACGCGTTAAACCACAAGAAACCCAAGCCAGCACCGGCCATCGCCGCACAAAACACCATCAGCTCACTGGCCCCTGCCACATATGGAATGCCCAGGTATTTTGAAAACACCGCATGCCCGGCAACATAAGAAAAAATCGCCAACGCGCTGCCTACCATCACCGTCGGCAAAGTGGCCAGACCATCCAGGCCATCGGTCAGGTTGACGGCATTGCTGCTACCCACAATCACCAGGTAGGTCAGCACGATAAAGCCCACTGCGCCCAACGGGAATACCAGATGCTTAAAGAAAGGCACGATCAATGTCGTTTCAACTGGCGTGGTAGACGTGGCATATAAAAACCCTGCTACGCCTAAACCGACCAAGCTTTGCCAGAAATATTTGGCTTTGGCAGACAAGCCTTTCGGGTTTTTGTAGACCACTTTGCGGTAATCATCGACCCAGCCTACCGCGCCAAAACCGAGCGTGGTGATCAATACCACCCAGATAAAGCGGTTATGCAGATTGCCCCATAGCAAGGTTGAAATCGCAATGGCGACCAGAATCAGCGCGCCACCCATGGTTGGCGTCCCGGCTTTGACCAGATGTGTTTGTGGACCATCATCGCGCACGGCCTGGCCGACTTTGTACTCGGTCAGTTTGCGGATCATGGCAGGCCCGACCAGAAACGAGATGGCCAATGCCGTCAGCGTCGCCAGGACAGCACGAAAGGTGATGTAGTTAAATACATGAAATCCGTGTACATCCGATGCCAGCCATTTGGTCAGTTCTAATAACATATGCTTCCCTATTTCCCCACTAATTCAGTGGCTTGTGACTCTACCAACGCATTCACTACGCGCTCCATCTGCATAAAGCGCGAGCCTTTTACCAACACCACGTCCTTCGCGGTGGTTTCTGCCTGCAATGCCGCCAACAGGGCTTCAATGGTGGCAAAATGTTGCGCGTGCGGGCCAAATGCCTGCGCCGCAGCTGACGTGAACCTGCCCAAAGCATACAAACGACTGATGCCACTGGCTTTGGCATACAAGCCAATCTGCGCGTGCATGGCCTCGGCATCTGGGCCAAGTTCTCCCATATCGCCCATCACAAACACCGTGTTGGCGCCTGCCGTTTTTAAAACGTCGAGGGCGGCCTGCATAGAATCCGGGTTGGCGTTGTAAGTGTCATCAATCACTTTGGCGCCGTTGGCAGCCACTTTCACTTGCAAGCGGCCTTTAACCCCGGCGAACCCTTGCAGGCCCTGCGCAACATCGGCCAAACTGGCACCAGCAGCTAAACTCGCAGCCGCAGCCGCCAAGGCATTCATCACGTTATGCGCACCAGGCACCGCCAGGGTTAAGGTGATCACCTCACCTTGATAATGCAATTTGAAACCGGACCCATCGCCCAGCACTTCACCGCGGATATCGGTCGCGTGATGCAAACCAAAGCCCAGTACACGGCGCCCGCCGTTCAACCCGCGCCAGTAGTCAGCAAACTCACTGTCGACATTGATCACAGCGATGCCCTCTTGGCTCAACCCGGCAAAAATCTCGCCTTTGGCTTTGGCGATGTTTTCACGTGAGCCGAGCTCGCCGATATGTGCTGTGCCCGCGTTGTTAATCACCGCCACATTGGGCTGCGCCAGGTGGGTTAGGTAATCAATCTCACCCAGATGATTCATGCCCATTTCAATCACGGCGCAGCGATGTGTATCGCGCAAACGCAGCAATGTCAGTGGCATGCCAATATCGTTATTAAAGTTACCAGCGGTAGCCAACACCTGGTCCGCGCCGCCAACACGCACTTGCATGATGGCCGCAATCATTTCCTTGGTGGTGGTTTTGCCATTGCTACCGGTGACTGCAATCAGAGGCAACGCTAGCTGCTGACGCCACCAGCTGGCCAATTGGCCCAACGCCAGGCGGGTATCTTTCACCAGCACTGTTGGCAGAGGCACCTCCACCGGTTTGCTGATCAAGGCGGCGACAGCGCCTTGTGCCGCCACTTGCGACAAGAAATCATGGCCATCAAACTTGTCGCCCGGCAAAGCGACAAACAACTGGCCTGGCACCACGCGACGGCTATCGGTATCGACTGACGTCACACTGACCTCAGCACCTTGCCCATTCACAGCATGCAAGGTGCCGTGACAAACTTCAGCAATGGTTTGCAGCGCAATCATGCGTTTACCTTCGCCTTCAAACTGTGCTTTTTCAACGCGTTTTGTACCCAGTCCGCATCACTGAACGGATAACGGATGCCTTGCATCTCTTGATAATCTTCATGGCCTTTACCTGCCACCAGCACCACATCGCCTTTGCCAGCCTGGCTCACCGCGAGTGCAATGGCTTTAGCGCGGTCGGTTTCCACCGTCGCCTCACGCGCCATGCCTTCGGCAATCGCCGCAATGATCGCGTAAGGATTTTCACTGCGCGGATTATCATTGGTGACAATGACGCTATCGGCCAAAGTATCAGCAATACGACCCATTTCGCGGCGTTTGCCACTGTCGCGGTCGCCGCCGCAACCAAACACGCAGCTCAATTTTCCTTGTGCTTGAATGCGCAAGGTATGCAGTGCTTTTTCCAATGCGTCCGGGGTATGCGCGTAGTCAACCACCACCAATGGCAAGTCACCGCCGCCAAACATCTGCATGCGTCCCGCCACTGGCACCAGGCCAGACACAGCCTGTAACGCCGCAGGTAACGCCACCTCATTCGCCAGCAGACAAGTCAGCACCGCCAGCGCGTTATAGACATTAAACTGACCCAACGCATGCAACTGGATGTCGCCATTGCCTTGTGCTGTGCGCACCTGAATTTCAAAACCGGTGGCATGCATGGTGACGGCTGTGGCACACACATCCGCCTCCTGATGCAGACCATAACTCAATACTTTTTTACCTTGTTTGCGCAGGTCTTCAATCAGCGCCAAGCCAAACGGGTCATCGGCATTCACCACGGCCGCCGCCAGGGTTTGCCAGTCAAACAGTTTGCGTTTGGCAGCCTGGTAAGCTTCCATGGTCAGGTGGTAATCAAGGTGGTCACGCGTGATATTCGTCAGCACCGCGACATCAAAAGCCACGCCATTAACACGGCCTTGATCGAGGCCATGCGAGGAGACCTCCATGGCAACCATGCGCACATCATCGAGCACAAAATTAGCCAGCATTTTTTGCAACTCTACCGGGCCGGGCGTGGTGTTTTGCGTCGGTTGCAAATCATCCAGCGCCCCATTGCCCAGGGTGCCAATCACGGCAGACTTTTGCTGCAAAAAGTGGTAAGCCTGAGCCAGCCAGTGGGTCACTGTGGTTTTACCATTCGTGCCGGTCACGCCCACGCACCACATCTGCTCGGATGGATCTTTATAGAACTGGCTGGCAATATGCCCAACCTGTGACTTCAAGTCAGCGATGGCGATGTTATGGACGGTCCATGCCGGGTTCCAGTCAAAGCCCTGGCTATCCCAAATCACGGTATTCACGCCTTTAGCGATGGCGTCCTCAATATAGTCTCGGCCGTCACTATGCTGCCCTGGGTAAGCCAGGAACAAGCCATGCTTTTCCACCTGGCGGCTGTCCGCGGTGATGCCGTGTACCGGCGCTGGAATAATGTACTTACTCACATCGCCTCCTTCACTTCAGCCGCGTCAGCCGGGGCGGCCACGGGCAAGGCATTGCCATCCTGCGGAATCACCAGCATACGCAGCACGTCATTCATCACGGCACTAAACACCGGCGCAGCGACGCTGCCACCGTAATACTCGCCATTGCTAGGCTCATCTATCATCACGGCCATAATCAGGCGCGGATTAGACGCAGGCACCATGCCGACAAAAGAACCGACGTATTTGTCATGCTCGTAACCATGATCGCCCAGCTTGTGCGCGGTGCCGGTTTTACCCGCCACGCGATAACCAGTGACTTGTGCTTTCAAAGCGGTGCCGCCAGGTTGCACGACCAGCTCCAGCATATCTTTGACTGAGTTAGCCACTTTGGCCGAAAACACTTGACGCCCAACGGGTGGCTCAGAGAGTTTGGTCAGCGTGACAGGCAGTAATTCGCCTTCATTAGCAAACACCGTGTAGGCGCGTGCCAATTGCAATAAGGTCACGCTGATACCGTGACCATAAGACATGGTGGCCTGCTCAATCGGGCGCCAGGTTTTATAGTCGCGCACTTTGCCTGCGGCCTCGCCAGGAAAGCCAATTTTGGTCGCGGCACCAAACCCCAGTTGCACATAGGTGTTCCACAATTGCTCACGATTTAAATCGAGCGCCATCTTGGCTGAGCCAACGTTAGAGGATTTCTGAATCACTTGCGCAACAGTCAGCACCTGATTGGGGTGTGCATCATGAATCGTCGCAGTGCCTATGCGCAGATAGCCAGGCGCGGTCTGAATCTTGGTATCCGGCTGATAAGGGCCAAACTCCATGGCCGCGGCTGCAGTGACCGGCTTCATGGTCGAGCCGGGTTCAAAAATATTGACAATCGCCGAGTTGCGCAACTTGCTGGCCACATTGACGGGATTGTTCGGGTTGTAGGTTGGAATATTCACCAGCGCCAGCACTTCACCGGTTTTGGCATCCAGCACCACTGCCGCGGCGGCTTTGGCCTTGTGTTTTTCAACGGCACGTGAAAGCTCGCGATGCACCACATATTGCACGGTGCGGTCTATGCTCAACACCAGGTCTTGGCCATCGTGTGGCAATTTCACGGCCACCAGGTCTTCTACCACATGACCTTTGCGGTCACGCACAAAGTCACGTTTGCCTGGGCTACCAGACAACACGTGGTTGCGATAAAGCTCCATGCCCTCCACGCCGGTGTCATCGACGCCGGTGAAACCGACGATATGCGCCGTCACTTCTGCCGCCGGGTAGAAGCGTTTGTATTCCTTTTGACTGAATACGCCGGGCACTTTCATCGCCATCACCTGTTTTGCCACATCGGGCGCCACTCTCCGTTTAACATAAACAAATTCTTTTTTCTTTTTTTGCAGCTTTAGCTGCAACTCTTTTGGCCGCATATCCAACAAGGTGGACATTTGCTTCAACTGCGCGGCCGAAATCTGCACATCGGTCGGGTTAGCCCACACCGACTCCACCGGCAAACTGATCGCCAATGGCTTGAAATTACGGTCATAAATCTTGCCGCGATGCGGCATCAACACCACTTTGCGCCGCGAAAACGCTTCGCCTTTTTTAATCAGATAGTCTTTATGCAGGGTTTGCAGGTAAAACCCGCGTCCCAGCAATAAGACAAAACTCAATAGCAGCAACACCAGCAGCGTTCTTCTGCGCCAGGCCGGCAATTTCACCAGCTTGTGTTGACTCTCTTTAAGCAGCATGACCATTCACCTCGCAATATCGTGGGCTATGGCGCAGGCGCCACATCCACCATAATCACTTGCGTCTGCTGCATGCTCGGGCTATGCATATGCAAACGTGTGGTGGCAAAGTCTTCCAGCCGCGAATGCATGGCCCAGGTGCTTTGCTCGATCTGCAACTGGTCATGTTCCGTCATATACTGCTTGGTCAACACCTCTTGTCTATCCAGCTCAAAATACAATTTGCGCGCTTTGTATTGCGCCGTCACCACACCCAGGGCCATGGCAATCGTCAACGCAAATAAAATCAAATTGAGCCGAATCATCCTGCAACTACTTACTGCACACTTGTGCGCTCAGCCACGCGCAACACGGCACTGCGTGAACGCACATTGGCTTTTACTTCAGCAGCACTTGGCTTGATCGCGCGCCCAACCGACAACATGCGCGGCTGCGGCAACTCACTGGCACGCACCGGCAATCCGGCTGGCAGATTGTCTCTATCCACTTCAGACTGGATAAAGCGTTTGACGATGCGGTCTTCCAGCGAATGGAAGCTAATCACCGATAAGCGGCCTTGCGGACGCAGCACCTGCAAGCAATCTGGCAGCACTAGCGAGAGCTCCTCAAGCTCTTGATTGACGAAAATCCGTAGAGCTTGAAATGTGCGCGTTGCAGGGTTCTGGCCCGGCTCATTCTTGTGGATGGCGCTTGCCACGATCTTGGCAAGCTGCCCTGTAGTGGTGATGGCATGCCCATCTTCGCGCTCTTTAACAATCGCCCTTGCAACCTGCTTAGCAAACCGTTCTTCACCATAATCCCTAATCACCTCAACCAATTGTTTTTCAGACATCGTCGCCAGCCACTCAGCGGCGGTTTTGCCCCGACTTTGATCCATACGCATATCCAGCGGCCCGTCAAAACGGAAACTGAACCCACGCACACCCTCATCAATTTGCGGTGACGAAATACCCAAATCGAGCAAAATGCCGTCTACCGCCTGCACACCTAACTCTGCCAATACCGTGGACATGGCAGAAAAATGTGCATGCACCATCGTAAAACGCGCATCGGCAATTGTTTGCCCATGCGCCACCGCCGCCAGATCGCGATCCAAGCCGATCAAACGCCCATTGCTGCCTAATTTGGAAAGAATGAGTCGGCTATGCCCACCACGACCAAAGGTGCCATCGACATAGATGCCATCGGCCTGCACATTCAACGCATCCACCGCTTCATGCAACAACACGGTGATATGACTGGCGGCGACTGGTGACTCTGACGTTTCCGTCAAGGACGCGGGCGCTGACTTCGCGCCCCGCGTCATAGCGAGAATCCTTCTAGCTCTTGCGGGATCTGCAACTGGTCGGTCGCCATCAGGCTTTCCAACTGCTGATCCCATGCGGCCAGATCCCACAATTCAAAATGACTACCCTGCCCGACCATCATCACGTCTTTATCGAGCTTGGCAAACTTGCGCAGGACGGCATTCACCAGCAAGCGACCGGCAGAATCCAGATGCATCACATCTGCCTGACCGACGATCATGCGTTGAATACCACTGGTTTGAGGATTAAAACTGGACAAACTGGTCAGCTTGGACTCAATCGGCTCCCAAGCTGCTTGGGGATACAAAATCAGGCAACGGTGCGGATGGGCGGTGAGCACAACCTCGCCCTGCCCGCCAGCCGTCAGGGCGTCACGATGCTTGGCCGGCACACCGAGCCGTCCCTTAGCATCCAAACTTAACTGTACCGCCCCGCGAAACATCAATATTGACCTTTATCTGCCCATTTTGTTTAAAAGAGGGATAAATTCCCCACAATTCAACACAAAATCACCCTTTTGCACACTATAGTTAAAAAAAAAGTGCTTGGCAAGCACTTTGGGTGAAAAAATCTCTTTTAAAGACAACGACTTAGAGCATTTTAACAAAGCAATTCAAATCAACATATTGGCGCAGTAAACACATAAAGTTGTTTAATAAAAATAGCTATCTCATTGAAAATATTGAATAATTAAAAAATGTTATTTTTTGATGAATATTGATGCAAAAAACAGGTCCACTACAGCATGTCCCTCATACTGCATAGACGATTAAGATGCCGCGTTCACCACGATTGAAATTCCTGATCATCGGCGCCGTCATTTTGCTGGCGATGGAATGGCGCACATGGTGGTTTTACCTGACGCCACCACCAGATTTTAGCCACGGACAAGTGGTGCTCTACGCCACCGACTGGTGCCCATATTGCGAAAAAACACGTGCGCTGCTGGCAGCCAAAGGTATCCCATACCAGGAAATGAATATTGAAACCTCGGCGGAAGCACGCAGCCAATACCAACGACTGGCCGCGCAGGGCGTCCCGGTATTACTGGTGGCTGGGGAAGTGGTGCGAGGCTATCACCCACAAATAATGGAAGCGGCACTGGATCGCTGGCAACGGCAAGCAGCCATCTCGGTGAAATAACGGCTGAACATCATAGACAGAGCGCCATCATCAGCGCCTGTGAGCGTCAAGCAGTCACCGCCGACTGACGCGCGCGCTTATTTTCGTACATACGCTCATCTGCCAACTGCATGAGTTCGGTGATGTTTTCAGCCTCATAATAATAAGCTGAGCCTGCGCTGGCGCCAGAAAACTCAAAGCCGTCAAGGCGGACACTTTCAATGGTTTTTTGCAAGGCCTGCTCAACTACCAGCACCTCGCCTTTGTGACTCAACACTGCAAACTCATCGCCGCCCAGTCTGTACAACACAAGATGGCCACCCAAATAATGCTGGTAGTGTTTTGCGAAACTCACCAGCAACGCGTCGCCACGCGCATGCCCATAATGATCGTTGTAGAATTTGAGTCCATCCAGATCAATAAAGGTCATGGTGCCATGCAAAGGCATCTGCTCCAGCGCTTTGACGAAAGCATAGCGATTCGGCAAGCTGGTTAAAGCATCCGAATGCGCCACTTTTTCTGTCATGCCCAGCGCTTCCAGCGCCTCTTCTTTTTCTTGACGCAATTGAGAAAACTGAAAGGAAAGTACCAATGCCAGCAGCACCACCTCAATGGCCACACTCACCAATCCCAGATGCTCAATATACAGATCAAACTGCTCATGCAATCTGCTCAGGCTAATCGCCATAATGCCACAGACAAAAAACAGACTGATCGCAATTAAATAGCGCTTGGCGGTTGGATTGTTACGTTGACTGAGCCTGATTGCTGCGGCCAGCCCAAAGCATAAAAACAAGCCCACCTCATAGCGGCAAAACTGCAGCGCCCAATTCGGGTAAACCATGGCCAGCAGCAGAAATAAGGCCATCACCACCAAGATCCCCACGCCCGCATGATACAGCTGCCGATGCTGATAACGGTTGATTTCCAGCAGATGAATCACAAACAGCATGTACGCCATGCTGGAGATCAATACTGGCATCGATACCCAATAAATCGAGTGCATATTAAACAGGTCGGAGAGAACCAGTAGCGCCGCACTGTTATAAATAAAATTACCCGCAATAAAGATGGCATACATGGCTTCGACGCTGCGGTTACGGCTTGTTGCGAGCACCGCATAATAGATGCCCAGCCCGCAAAAGATACCAAGCGCAAATAGCGTCAGCGCATTGCCACGCTTGATCGCATGCATATAACTTGCCTGGTCTTGCAGATAGGGTTCAGGAATGGCCAGATAATTAGTAGAAATCACTTGCGTGGCCAGGACGTATTTGCCTGGCGCCAAGCTGACACTGCGCCCATGCCGCAAGAAAAAAGGATTCTCTATTTGACGACCAATGCCACCCTCGAGGCTGGCCACTTCGCGCCCTTGCTGGTCATACACCTGATGCCTGAAATATTCTATGGTGCTGGTGTTTTTGAAATCAAACACATAGGCTTGCGCAGTATGGATTTCAAAAGAGCCTTTATAAAGATAGTGGCCACCCGTCAGGCTGACTGCTTGAGAAGAGGGATATTGCTGATGTAGCGGATTAGCAAGAAATTGCTGGTGACTTTGCGCGCCGTGATACGGGCTTACAAGATGCCAATCACCCGCGATAGACTGCGGGGAAGCGTGTGCGATGCTAACAGATAGCAAAGCAATCATGACCGCCCCCAACACACGGCCCAAAATACTTAACATCCCCATGATAAAGTCACCGCTGATTGCGCATTCGTTCGTATCACTATACAAGAAAGTCATGCCAACGCACAGCGCAATGGCCCGCTGAGCTGAACCAAGCAAACGCTCAAGGCGGCGGTGCGCAAGCTCATTCAAATTGAGGCAGCTGCCTCAGGCAAAAATGGTGAGGCAAGAGAAAGTAAAGCCAACCGATAAGCCGGGTTCTGTATCCACTTGCGTGGCGACAGTCATTCATCTAGGCGTGCAATTGCTCACACGCTCAAGCTATCTACCCGCTGGCAGCGCGAGCCACGCCTTATTACTTGCGTAAAGTGCCAGCCTATTTGATATTGCTGCAGATGGAGGTTACCGCGTTTCACCGTAACTTAATACGCTCGTCTCTGTGGCCCTATTCCTCACCTTATACTGTTACCAGCTTTCAGCGTACGGCCGTTAGCCGTCATCCCGCTCTGTGCAGCCCGGACTTTCCTCCCCCTAGCAAACACTAAGCGGCGACTGTCTGGTTGGCTTCATGCCTATTTTACCACGCTTGGCTGAAGCGCCTATAATGCACAAAACCCTTTATTGATATTGCTGACATGATCACACAAGAAAAACCCGGCCAGCTAGACCCTTCGTGGCAAGCCGTGCTCGGCACAGAATTCGACAAACCCTATATGCAATCGCTCAAGGCATTTTTGCAGCAGGAAAAAACTGCTGGCAAAACGATCTACCCACCCGGGCCACTGATTTTCAACGCGTTTAACCATACGCCGTTTGATCAAGTGCGCGTGGTGATTATCGGCCAAGACCCTTACCACGGCCCGGGGCAAGCACATGGACTCAGTTTTTCGGTGCAGGCTGGCGTGCCACTGCCGCCGTCACTGATGAATATTTTTAAAGAGATTCAATCCGACCTCAACATCCGCATGAGCGGCAGCGGCGATTTAACGCCATGGGCAGACCAGGGCGTATTGTTATTGAACGCGACCCTGACGGTGCAAATGGCCAATGCAGGCTCGCATCAGAAGCGCGGCTGGGAAACATTTACCGACGCCGCCATCGCCGCCCTCAATGCACAGCGCGAAGGCCTGGTGTTTGTGCTGTGGGGCAGTTATGCACAAAAAAAAGGGGCCGTGATCGACCCCAATAAACATCTGGTTTTAAAATCTGTACATCCTTCGCCTTTATCGGCACACCGCGGCTTTTTTGGGACGCGCCAGTTTTCACAAATTAATGAATACCTGACCGCGCACGGACAAACACCGATTAACTGGCAATTGTAAATCCAAGCCCTCACCTTTAACCGTTAGGGCTTGACGACCAGTGCATTCTTGACCGACTTGACGCCGCTGACACCCATGGCAATTTTCTCGGCACGGGCTTTTTGTTCTTCGCTATCGACAAAACCGCTCAAAATCACACCATTGTCCTTGGTTTCAACACTGACCTTCAAACTGCTGAAGTTTTTTTCTACCAGGTATTTGGATTTGATTTTGGCGGTGATGGCGCTGTCCGCAGCTGTTTGTTTGTTTTCTGCGTTATCGACCTTGGACTTATATGCGGCAAACTCATCCTGATCCAGACTGCCATTATGGTTTTTATCCGCCTTGGCAAACGCGCTATGCGCAAAATCTTTATCTTTAACAGCTTCTTTCTTCGATAACTTACCATTGCCATCACTATCGAGTGCTTTAAACGCTTGTGCATACGGCGTTTGCTCACCACGCATGTCATCAATCGTGACCGCAAACACCTGAGTACTTAACATGACACCGAATCCTGCAACCAACCATGTGTTGTTCATCGCTTATTCTCCAATGTTTTAAAGTGTTACACCAACTTCCAGGCAATCGTTTGACCGGCGCGTAACGGCACCAGCACATCATCGGCAAACGGAATGCTCTCCGGCACCAGCCAGCGCTGTTTGCGCAAGGTCACTTGATCCGTGTTGCGCGGCAAACCGTAAAAGTCTGCGCCATAAAAACTGGCAAAGCCTTCCAGTTTGTCCAGCGCACCGGCCTCTTCAAAGGCTTCAGCATATAACTCAATCGCCGCGTGGGCGGTATACATGCCCGCACAACCACAACTGGCTTCTTTGGCCGATTTTGGATGTGGCGCACTGTCGGTGCCCAAAAAGAATTTGGCTGACCCTGAGATCGCGGCTTTCACCAAGGCCTCACGATGTGTTTCGCGCTTGAGCACGGGCAAACAATAATGATGCGGGCGGATACCGCCAGTAAACATGGCGTTACGGTTCATCAGCAAATGGTGGGCGGTAATCGTTGCGGCCAGGTTGGCCGGGCCAGCCGCCACAAATTCAGCTGCGTCTTTGGTGGTGATATGCTCAAACACGACTTTGAGGCCTGGAAAGTCTTTTAACAATGGCTGCAAATGACGCTCGATAAACACCTTCTCACGGTCAAACACATCGACATCACCATCGGTCACTTCACCGTGAATCAGCAAAGGCATGCCTTGTTTTTCCATCTCGGCCAGTGCCGCGGCACATTTATTTAAACTGGTCACACCAGAGTCACTGTTGGTGGTCGCCCCGGCCGGATACAACTTCACCGCCTGCACCACACCACTGGCGCGAGCGGCCGCAATTTCTTGCGCGGGCGTATTGTCGGTTAAATATAAGGTCATCAACGGCTCAAAGCTGAGCCCGGCAGGCAAGGCCTGCTGGATACGCTGATAATACGCCAGCGCCAGTTCGGCAGTCGTCACTGGCGGGCGCAAATTTGGCATCACAATCGCGCGCGCAAATTGTTTAGCGGTATCTGGCAGCACAGCCTGCAAACCGGCACCATCCCGCAGGTGCAAATGCCAGTCGTCAGGACGGGTCAGGGTGATTTCAGTGGTCATAACTTGTTACCTTTTAATCTGGGCTTGCGGCTTTAAGCGCAAGCGCTGCTTCATATAGTTCGTTCTTTTTCTGGCCGGTAATATCCGTCGCCAACGCGACTGCCTGCTTGAGCGGCAACTCCTGCAACAATCGCTGCAAGACTCTTAATGTCTCCTCATCCAGGCCTTCGGCTTTTTCCTGCATGTCTGGATGCACCAGCAGCACAAACTCACCACGCTGCTGATTTAAATCAGCTTTTAACCAGTCTACCGCGTCTGTCAAGAGGCAGGTATGGATGGTTTCAAAGGTTTTGGTCAGCTCGCGTGCCAGCGTCAGTTGCCGCGCACCACCCAATACATCATGCAAGTCTTGCACGCATTCAACAATGCGGTGCGGTGCTTCATAAAACACCAGCGTAGACGGTATGCCTTTGAGCAGTTGCAGGCGCTTGCGACGTTGCGAGCCACTGGCAGGCAAAAAACCATCAAAGTAAAAACCGGCCTGGGTGATGCCTGCTGCTGACAAGGCCGTAATCACCGCACTTACGCCAGGAATAGGCACTACGTTGACCCCAGCCTGGCGCACGGCCTGCACCACCACGGCACCCGGGTCACTCACGGCTGGCGTACCGGCATCCGTGATCAGCGCGATAGATTCGCCTGCCAGCAAGCGCTTAATCAAGCCCTGTGCCGACTGCTGCTCATTATGCTCATGCACCGCCAGCAAGGGCTTGCTAATGCCAAAATGCCGCAACAAGCCCACACTATGGCGCGTATCTTCGGCCGCAATCGCATCCACCTGTTGCAAGGTGGTGAGGGCTCGCTGGGTGATATCGCCCAGATTGCCGATGGGCGTTGCCACCACATATAATGTACCAATCTCGTTCATGCTGGCATTTTATGTCATCACGCCAGTTTCGCTAAGCATTAAAGCAGGCAAGCATCACGACCACAGTCAGGCGCACGATGAAACTTAACTCAAACAATCAGGGCTTGGCCGCAGAGACGGCTGCCGCCCACTTTTTGCAACAGCAAGGCCTGGTGCTGATCACGCAAAACTACAGCTGCCGCTATGGCGAAATTGACTTGATCATGCGCGACAAACAAACACTGGTCTTTGTCGAAGTGCGGCTGCGTAGCCACCGCGCGTTCGCCAGTGCGGCCGACAGCATAGACCATCGCAAGCAACAAAAATTGATCCGCGCCGCACAGTATTACCTGCAGGCAAACGCGCTCAACAGCCCTTGCCGCTTCGATGCCATTTTGTTTAATAACACCGAATACCGCGCACCTGACTGGATTCGTAATGCAATCGACACATAAAAAGCGTAGAATTTTATTAATCTTCTGCTGTCACACCCAGCATCTTTAGTTTTTGTCGTCGATCAAGGAAGTTTCATGACCCAACCAATTTTCACCAGAAAAGTTTCTGCCATTGCTTTGTTATTGATCAGCACCCAATTGAGCGGCTGCTTTCCAGCCGTGGTCGGTGGCGCAGCCGCAGGCGGCGCGATGGCAGCAGATCGCCGCACCTCTGGTATTTATGTAGAAGATGAAAACATCGAATTAAAAACCCTCAAACGCTTGTCGCAATATATGGATAAAGCCTCGCATATTAATGTCACCAGCTACAACCGCATTGTGCTGCTGTCTGGCGAAGTGCCTAACGAAGGCCAACTGACACAAGCAGAAACGCTGACACGTGAAATCTCCAATGTGCGCAACATTCACAATGGGCTGACCGTTGCCCCTGCCTCGTCGATTGGCGACCGTAGTAACGACACTTACCTCACCACCAAAGTCAAAACACGCTTTGTTAGTGAGCGCCTGTTCCCAGCCAACGTGGTGAAAGTCGTCACCGAAGGCAGCGTGGTTTACCTGATGGGCATTGTGTCTGAAAAAGAAGCCGCGGACGCCGTTGAAATCGCCAGAACCACCGAAGGCGTGACTAAAGTCGTCAAAGTATTTGAATACACCAATTAATTGTTAACTTCGCTTTTAAGGAATCTGCATGGAAAATCAGGAAATTATTATTCAGGGCATTACATTGGCCGGCAAGCCTTTTCGCCCGAGTGACTGGGTGGACCGCATGTGCAGTACCTACGCCACGTTTGGCGATGACAAAAAACTGCGCTACTCGCCCTACCTGAAACCAAAGTTGGTCAATAACGTGCGCAGTTTATCGGTGGATATGAAATTAAAGGACGTGAACCCGGCTGGATTTGAGCAGCTGATTCAATTTGCCAAAGAAAACCAGCTCAGCGTCATTAATCCAGCTGGCGAAACTGTCACCATTTAGTGTTAAACGTTATTTAGGCGCTGACGCGGCGGCTTTAAGCAAGCTTTCTAACCATTGCCTGCTTAACGCGCCGCGTTTGACTTTGTACAGCGAGCCATCCGGCGTATAAATATAAGTGGTGGGCAGCACTTCTGGTGTCGGTATCGCAATTTTCTGCGCATCGCCGAGTATAATCGGATAAGAAATCAGCATATCGTCGGCATACTTTTTCACGCTTTGCACAGTTTCGTATTGCACCGCCACCCCCAGCAACATGACATTGTGGTTTGCCTGCGCATCGTAAAACGTCACCAGCTCCGGCATTTCTTCCAGACATGGCGGACACCATGGCGCCCAATAGTTCACCACTACCCAGCGTCCTTTGTATTGCGAGAGCTGATGTGTCTGCCCAGCCATATCCTGCATTACCCAGTTCGCCGCCGGCGCTGCTGCCAGACAATGACCCTGCATGCAAACACTCAACACCGCTACCAACAAATGTGTGAACAGAAGATTTAACAGACGCCAGCCCTTGTTTTTATTCAAAACACTCCCCATACTGAATACCAGTGACCGAAAAAACTTGATTATGCTTGAAAACTGTTGCTATACTAGTTGTTATCTCGTTTGGTAATTTCATCTTTCAGCAAATTACTAATTCAAACAAAATTTAGCCACACTTTCAAAAATTTTCTGTTTAAATCCAGTCTACATTTGATTTAAATTCTTCACCATTCTTAAGAGGCAATAATGAGCGACAACATTACCCATTTAAGCGACGCCAGCTTTGAACAAGAAGTATTGCAATCCACGGTTCCTGTCCTGGTGGATTATTGGGCAGAATGGTGCGGCCCTTGTAAAATGATTGCACCGATTTTGGACGATATCAGCAAAGAATACGCTGGCCGTCTGAAAGTGGCAAAACTGAACATTGATGATAACCAGAATACGCCGCCAAAATACGGCATTCGTGGCATCCCAACCCTGATGTTGTTTAAAAACGGGAATGTAGAAGCGACTAAAGTCGGCGCATTGTCAAAGTCTCAACTCAGCGCGTTTATCGACAGCAACATTTAATCTACTTACCCGGTTTCCAGTCTGCGAAACCGGGTTTTCTTTTCAATCTCTCCGCCGTTTCTCAGTCTAGCGAGTTACTCAATGCACTTATCCGACCTCAAACATCTCCCCGTGACCGAACTGGTCGACATGGCCATTGCCAATGACATTGAAAATGCCAGCCGCATGCGCAAGCAAGATCTTATTTTTGCGATCCTTAAAAACAAGGCTAAAAAAGGCGACAGCATTTTTGGCGATGGCACTCTGGAGGTATTACCAGACGGATTCGGCTTTTTGCGTTCTCCAGATACATCCTACCTGGCGGGCCCGGACGATATTTACGTCTCGCCTTCGCAAATCCGCCGCTTTAACCTGCACACAGGTGACAGCATCCAGGGTGAGATTCGCACCCCCAAGGACGGCGAACGCTATTTTGCATTGGTCAAAGTGGATAGCGTCAACAACGAGGCGCCAGAAAACACCAAACATAAGATTTTGTTTGAAAACCTGACGCCGCTGTTCCCGACCGTGCCATTAAAGCTGGAACGAGAGATCCGCGGCGAAGAGAACATTACCAGCCGCGTCATCGACATGATTGCGCCGATTGGTAGAGGCCAACGCGCATTGCTGGTCGCCAGCCCGAAAAGCGGTAAAACCGTCATGCTGCAAAACATTGCGCATGCCATTACCGCCAACCATCCTGACTGTATCATGATCGTACTGCTGATTGATGAGCGCCCGGAAGAAGTGACTGAAATGACGCGTTCTGTGCGCGGCGAAGTGGTGGCATCGACGTTTGATGAGCCTGCCACCCGTCACGTACAAGTGGCCGAAATGGTACTAGAAAAAGCCAAACGCCTGGTAGAACACAAAAAAGACGTGGTGATTCTGCTGGATTCGATTACTAGACTGGCCCGTGCTTACAACACCGTGATTCCTTCCTCAGGCAAGGTATTGACCGGTGGTGTGGATGCCAACGCCCTGCAAAAACCGAAACGCTTTTTTGGGGCTGCGCGCAACGTCGAAGAAGGTGGTTCACTCACGATTATCGCGACAGCGCTGGTGGACACCGGCTCACGTATGGATGACGTGATTTACGAAGAGTTTAAAGGCACCGGCAACATGGAAATCCATCTGGATAGACGTATGGCCGAGAAACGTACCTACCCTGCGATCAACGTCAACAAATCTGGCACCCGCCGCGAAGAGCTGCTGCTGGATAAAGACGTACTGCAAAAAATATGGGTATTGCGCAAACTGCTCTACCCAATGGACGACCTCGAGGCGATGGAGTTCTTGCTCGACAAAATCAAGGCGACCAAGAGCAACAACGACTTCTTCGACAGCATGCGTCGCGGCTAATGTCGCCCTGGATGCGATTATTTATGATTTAACTATTGATAAATCCATAAAAATCATAGATAATCGCGCGTTTACTGCAACTGCTTACAGATTAGAGAGAAAAGCATGAAAGCTGACATTCACCCAAATTACCCGGAAATCAACGTCACATGTAGCTGTGGCAACAAATTCCAAACCCGTTCTACTACAGGTAAAGACCTGAACATTGAAGTATGTTCACAATGCCACCCGTTCTACACTGGCAAACAGAAGATCGTGGATACGGCAGGTCGCGTTGAGAAATTCCGCCAAAAATACGGCATGTAATTTCGGCGAAGTTGGTCCAGAAAGGCAGCATGGCTGCCTTTTTTGTTTTTATAGCGTGGCATTTCAGGCGTAATATCACACTGTCATAATGCAGGCATTCTGCGACGCGCACTCAACCAGATAGGTTTCAACCAGACAGCTTCACATCCATGCAGTTTTATATTGATCACGACTGGCAAGAAAACATGGCCACGCCTCGCGCCAAAGTGGGCGAACGCGCAAAAACGCATTTGCTGATTTTGCTATGTGCCATCTGGCTGTGCGTCGGATTAATCGGCCACTCGCCATGGAAACCTTTTGAGTCGCAATCAGCCAGCATCATTCAAACCCTGATCGACTACCCGTTTCTGTCTGCAGATAGTTGGACGCACGGCCACTGGATCGCCCCAGTCTCTGCCGGACATCCCTTGCTGGAAACCCCACCCTTGTTCTATTGGGCGGCCACTGGCTTTGCTCATTTATTATCTCCCCTATTGCCTACGCACGACGCCGCCAGACTCAGTGTCGGTATCTGGATGCTGGTCACCCTGATTATGACCGGCCTCAGTGGCCGCGAGTTATGGAATCTTGGCGTCGGCCGTCAAACCAATTTTATTTTCATCGGCTGCCTGGGGCTGGTCGTCAGCGCGCACACCATGATGCCCGCGGTGGCTGCACTCAGTGGCATCAGCATGGCTTTTTACGCGCTGGCGCTGGTCATGCGCAAACCGATACGCGCCATGTGGTTGCTAGGCACAGGCCTGTTAATCGCTTTTTTAGCAGGTGGCATTGTGCCTGCACTGACCATCATGCTGTCAGTCATCTGCCTGTTATTGGTACCTGATATACGCCAGCATCGCCCGACCTATCGTGCCATGCTGGCGGGCACGTTGCTTGCCATGCCAGGGATATGGCTCTGGTGCTGGCTTTGCCAGCAATGGGCGCCTGGGCTATGGCACGCTTGGTGGCAATCGCAATGGCAATTACAGCTACCTGGTAACCATGGCTACTTTTTAAGAACGCTGGCCTGGTATGCCTGGCCAGCACTGCCATTTGCCATGTGGGGCGTTTGGCGATTCAGACACTCCGTATTGACCACCTACCGTTTTCAGCTAAGCCTCATTTTCTTCAGCATCGCGTTTATATTGATTGGCTTTATGAGCGACCGCAGCGAAGTCAGTGCATTGCCGCTGCTGGTGCCATTAACAGTGTTGGCTGCGGGCAGTATAGAAACGCTCAAACGTGGCGCCGCCGGTGCCTTAAACTGGTTTGGCTTGATTTTGTTTGGCATTTTGATTGCCATGGCCTGGCTGGGATGGTGGGCCATGCTGAATGGTTCACCGGTAAAACTTTACCAGCGCCTGAGTTATTTATCCGGCTTGGAAACCATCCGCTTTAGCCTGCTCTATGGTGCGATTGCCGTCGCCGTAACACTCATTTGGCTATCCATCGTGTTGCGCGCCAAACACTCCAACCGCTCCAGCGCGACCAACTGGGCGATCGGCATGACCTGCGCTTGGACAGTTTTCATGAGCTTATGGCTACCGATGATAGAAGCGGCACGTACCTACCAGCCGCTGTTTGAAGACTTACGCAAACATCTGCCTGCGCATTACAACTGCATACACGCCCAGAATATAGGCGCCTCACAAGAGGACCTGCTGCATTATCACGCGGGCATACACCTCAAAGATAATGAACAAGCAAAATCAACGCAATGTGATTTATATCTGATTGAAGACCAGCCAGGTAAACGCCATCTACTGCCTGGCGAAGAATGGCGTGTCATTTGGGAAGGCGAACAAACCCGCCAAAATAGGGAGTCTTTCAGGTTACTACAGCGCCATTAAGGATTTTTTAAGGCGGAGGGTTTGACGCACATCGCGCTAAGTAATCATACGCGCAGACCGAAATCACTTATGCCTGCACGTGTTGCTGGATGGCAGCGAGCACTCTGGGATGCAGGCCCTGCCCTTGATGCTGCTGCACATGCGCAACCAATGATTTAATCATCACTGAATTCCAGAATTTTTTCAGGTGACTGGCAATCTCCAGCTTCGCCTCTTCCACATCTGGATTGGCTTCGAAGAAATCACCAATCTGGTTGGCCATCTTAATCAGTTTTTCCACTTCCATAGGCTTACACTCTTTCTAGCAAGACTCACGTGCGTCAGTTTCTGACAGGGCGCCGCTATACACCACACACTGCCCGACTTTGGCAAAACCCACCAGCAAAAATCCATACTCTTGTGCCAGACTCACCGCCAGTGCGGTAGGCGCAGACAAAGCAATCAAGGTCTGCCCGCCAGCCATGGCTACTTTCTGCACCATTTCGTAACTGGCCCTGCTGGTCGTCAACACCCAATGTTGCGGCCAAAACGTTGAAAAATCACAGTCCTGCCGCAACAGGCTGCCAATCAGTTTATCCAGTGCATTATGCCTGCCCACATCCTCGCGCACGCATACCACCTGCCCACTGGCATCCGCAATCGCACTGGCGTGGGTCGCGCCTGTCAGTTGCTGTAGCGGTTGTTGTGACTTCAAGCCCAGCATTGCGGCATCAATGGCCGACGATGACACGGCCACCAACGCACTGGTGGCTGACTTGGGCTGTTTAAATACTTGCTGCAAACTCTCTGCACCGCATAAGCCACAGCCTGTGCGGCCGGTTAAATTGCGGCGCTGGGCCTTGAGCGCCGTAAATTGCTGCGTCGCCAATTCAATATGCAGCTCTACGCCTTGCAATTGGCCCTGCGCATCAAACAAAGCTTTTGCTTCTACGCCATAAATCTGGCTACGATGCGTGATAATGCCCTCAGTAAACGAAAAGCCATAGGCAAAATCCTCAAGGTCGGCCGGCGTCGCCAGCATCACCACATGCGAAATACCGTTATACACCAGCGCAATCGGCACTTCTTGTGCCACGGCATCGGGCACAACAACAGGTTGCCCTTCGCGCCAGCGGGTGACGTTCAGCGTACTCACCGCCTGCTCGGCAGACATCGATGACCACTCACTGCTCACTGGCAATGGGCAATCTTTCACATCGACTACCTCTGTCATCAAGACACAACCGTGTGCGGATCCATTCCCGACAATTCAACTTGCGTATCGCTAAATGCGCGGTAATGCTGTTGCCAATCAGATAACTGGTTCACTTTGGATACTTGAACGGCCGTGACTTTATATTCAGGGCAATTGGTTGCCCAGTCGGAGTTGTCAGTGGTGATCACATTGGCGCCTGACTCAGGGTGGTGGAAAGTGGTATACACCACGCCTGGCTGCACGCGCTCGGTAATTTTGGCACGCAACACGGTTTGACCCGCACGGCTGCTAATGCCTACCCAATCGCCCTCAGCAATACCGCGATTTTCAGCATCGTGCGGATGAATTTCAATCACATCCTCATGATGCCAGGCCACGTTATGTGTTCGGCGGGTTTGTGCGCCTACATTGTATTGCGACAAAATACGACCGGTGGTCAAAATCAGTGGGTATTTCTGATTGACACGCTCCGTGGTCGGCACATATTGGGTAATAAAAAACTTACCCTTACCGCGCACAAATTCATCGACGTGCATGGTCGGCGTGCCTGTCGGTGCTTCATCATTACATGGCCATTGGATACTGCCCAGTTCATCGAGTTTTTTGAAACTAACGCCGGTAAAGGTCGGTGTCAGCGCCGCGATCTCATCCATGATTTCGCTGGCATGCGCATAATGCATAGGGTAACCCAACGCTTCTGAGAATTTAGCTGTAATTTCCCAGTCTTCCATCCCGGCCTCATGCTGACCATTGTCTCTGAGACCATTCTTGGGCGTCATCACTTTACGCACGGGTGAAATGCGACGTTCGGCATTGGTAAAGGTGCCGTTTTTCTCCAGGAAAGACGCACCTGGGAAAAACACGTGGGCAAATTTAGCGGTTTCGTTCAGGAACAAGTCCTGCACAATCACGCACTCCATACTCTCCAGTGCATGTGTCACATGCTGGGTGTCAGGGTCAGATTGCGCAATATCCTCACCCACGCAATACACCGCTTTAAAGCTGCCTTCGGCGGCCAGGTCCAGCATATTAGGAATCCGCAACCCAGGATCGGCACTCAGCTTGACGCCCCAGGCTTGCTCAAATTGCGCCCGCGTTTCGTCATCGGACACATGGCGATAACCCGGGAACTCATGCGGCATGGAGCCCATGTCACATGAGCCTTGTACGTTGTTCTGGCCGCGTAACGGGTTCACGCCCACGCCTTCGCGACCAAGGTTGCCCGTCGCCATGGCGAGGTTGGCAATGCCCATGACGGTGGTAGAGCCTTGGCTATGCTCAGTCACGCCCAACCCATAGTAGATCGCTGCATTACCGCCAGTGGCATATAAACGCGCAGCCTCACGCACGATATCGGCTGGCACACCTAACTCTTTTTCCAATGCTTCTGGTGAATTTTCAGGCTTGGCAGCAAAGTCACGCCAAGCCACAAATGAATCCCACTCACAACGTGCTTTGACAAAGTCTTCCTGCACCAGGCCTTCGGTCACAATCACATGTGATATGGCCGAAATGATCGCCACGTTAGTCCCAGGACGCAGTTTCAAGTGATAGTCGGCACGCACGTGCGGCGAGTTGTCTACCAGGTCAATTTCACGCGGATCGACCACAATCAGTTTGGCGCCCTCGCGCAAACGGCGTTTCATCATTGAACCAAACACCGGGTGACCATCGGTCGGATTGGCGCCCATGACAAAAATCACATCTGACTTCATCACGGAGTCAAACGTCTGCGTACCAGCGGATTCACCCAGGGTTTGTTTTAAGCCATAGCCAGTCGGGCTGTGGCAAACTCGGGCGCAGGTATCTACGTTGTTAGTGCCAAACACCGCACGAATCAGCTTTTGTGTGACATACACCTCTTCATTGGTACAGCGGCTGGAGGTAATACCCCCCACTGACTCTTTGCCATATTTAGCTTGAATGCGTTGGATTTCGCTGGCAGCATAATTAAACGCCTCATCCCAGCCCACTTTTTGCCAGGGGTCATGAATACTTTTACGGATCATAGGCGTGGTGATGCGGTCAGCATGGGTGGCGTATCCCCAGGCAAAACGTCCCTTGACACAGCTATGACCGTGGTTGGCGCCACCCTCTTTACTCGGTGTCATACGCACCACCTGCTCGCCTTTCATTTCGGCATCAAAGCTGCAACCGACCCCGCAATAAGCACAAGTCGTGGTGACTTTATGTTCTGGTGTACCCGCCTCAATCACGGTTTTTTCCATCAAGGTCGCGGTTGGGCAAGCTTGCACACAAGCACCACAAGACACACATTCTGAGTCTAGAAAATCGGTGTTACCGGCAGACACCTTGCTCTCAAAACCACGGCCCTGAATGGTGAGCGCAAAAGTACCCTGGGTTTCTTCACAGGCACGTACACAACGCGAACAGACGATGCATTTAGACGGGTCAAAGGTGAAATACGGATTGGATTCATCCTTGGCTTGACCGAGGTGATTTTCGCCATCATAGCCATAACGCACTTCTCTCAGCCCCACAGCGCCTGCCATGTCTTGCAATTCACAGTCCCCATTGGCAGCACAGGTCAGGCAATCCAGCGGATGGTCAGAGATATATAACTCCATCACTCCGCGACGCACATCAGCCAGTTTCGGCGTCTGCGTTTTGACCTTGAGTCCAGGCGCGACTGGCGTCGTACAAGAGGCTGGGTAACCACGACGGCCTTCAATCTCGACCAAACACAAGCGACAGGAGCCAAACGGTTCCAGAGAATCTGTTGCACACAGCTTGGGCACGGTCACACCACCTAACTGTGCCGCATGCATAATCGAGGTTCCATCAGGCACCGTCACATCGACGCCATCGATATTCAGCGTCACCATGGTGGTGCTGTCTGACTTGGGCGTACCGTAATCCTTGTCAGGATCATACTTCGGTGCTTGCGGTTGGGAAGAGGTGTAGTTGATGTCATCCATAACGTCATCCTTTGCTACCTTCAGGCAGCAGCTTCTTTATTACTCAGACCAAAATCTTCAGGGAAATGATTCAAGGCGCTCAGCACCGGGTAAGGTGTCATGCCGCCCAGCGCGCACAAAGACCCGTTGAGCATCGTGTCAGACAAATCACGCAGCAAATGCACCTGCTTGGCACGGTTCTGGCCTGCCACAATCTTGTCCATCACCTCAACGCCGCGCGTCGAGCCTATGCGGCAAGGCGTACATTTGCCGCAACTTTCAACGGCACAAAATTCAAAGGCGTAGCGTGCCATTTTGGCCATATCGACACTGTCATCAAACGCCACAATGCCGCCATGGCCCAACACCGCCCAAATTTTGCTAAATTCTTCATAATCCAGCGGTGTATCAAACTGGCTCTCCGGCAGGTAAGCCCCCAATGGGCCACCCACTTGTACGGCACGAATCGGCCGCCCTGATGCAGAACCACCGCCATATTCATACAGCAGCTCGCGCAAGGTCGCCCCAAAAGCCAACTCGACCAAGCCGGTCTGTTTTAAATTGCCTGCCAACTGGATAGGCAACGTACCGCGCGAACGGCCCATGCCGTAATCAGCATAATATTGCGCGCCCTTGTCCAGGATAATCGGCACGGTCGCTAGTGAAATCACGTTATTCACAATGGTCGGCTTGCCAAACAAGCCTTCAATCGCAGGCAACGGTGGTTTAAAGCGCACCAGGCCACGCTTGCCTTCCAGGCTTTCCAGCAAGGAGGTTTCTTCACCACACACATAAGCCCCGGCAGCGCGGCGCACTTCCAGATGAAATGTATGGCCAGAGCCTTGGATATTGTCGCCCAGATAACCTGCCAAATTGGCTTTACGGATCGCCTCATTCAAGGTTTTGAGCGCATGCGGATATTCGCTGCGCAAATAAATATAGCCTTGTGTCGCGCCCACGGCAATGCCGGCAATCGTCATGCCTTCAATCAACACAAAAGGATCATCTTCCATGATCATGCGGTCAGAATAGGTACCAGAATCACCTTCATCAGCGTTACACACCACATACTTCTGTTCAGCCGGGGCATTGAGTACGGTATTCCACTTGATACCGGTCGGGAAAGCGGCGCCACCACGACCACGCAACCCAGAGTCGGTCACCGCCTTGACAATATCGACGCCGGACATGGCCAAGGCATTTTTGAGGCCTTGGTAACCGTCATGCGCTAGATAGTCGTCTAGCGACAATGGATCTGTAATGCCAACGCGGGCAAAAGTTAAACGCTGCTGTTTTTTCAGCCAGGACAGTTCTTCAGTCAGGCCTAAATACAAAGGATGCGCTTTAGCTTTGTCAGCCTGCGCTTGAGTGAAGTCTGCATCAAACAAGCCAGCGACATCTGAGGGCTGCACCGGGCCAAAAGCGACACGGCCTTGCGCCGTTTCAACTTCCACCAGCGGCTCCAGCCAGAACAAGCCGCGTGAACCGTTGCGCACCAGCGTGATTTCGATACCGCGCGCCTGCGCCTCTTGCATGATTTTTTTCGCCGTGCGTTCAGCCCCTAATGACAGCGCTGTCGAGTCAATCGGCACATAGATTTTAACCATGGCACACCTCGGCAATTAAATCAGCGACTTTTTCGGCGCTCATGCGTCCGTAGACTTCATCGTCAAGCATAACGGCTGGCGAGCAACCACAGTTACCCAGACAATACACCGGTAACAAGGTCACATTGCCGTCAGCGGTAGTCTGGTGGTAATCAACCCCCAGATTGGCTTTAAGCGCAGCCTCCAGTTTGTCAGACCCCATGGATTGACAAGACTCCGCGCGACAGATTTGCAGCACATGCTTGCCAATAGGATGCGTACGAAAATGATGGTAAAAAGAGACGACACCATGCACCTCGGCCACCGACAGGGCCAGCGCTTTGGCGATCTCTGGATAAACGGCTTCTGGCACGTAGCCGATATCGTCCTGAATCGCGTGCAACAAAGGCATGAGCCCACCTGGCACATGCTGGTGTGCTTGAATATGCGCCTGAATTTTCGCGTGTTGCTTATGGCTTAATGTGTTATCCAAACCGACCTCACATTTAACTAGTTACAATTTAGTTACATTCCATCACCCTCGAATCATATCCTCTATTTATGCCTTGTGAAAGCCTAAAAAGGGCATAAAATACGAATTACTTTAGACCTTGATACCGTCATGCAAACCATTGCCAACATTCCTTCACAATTGATCGACCAGTTTGGTCGGCGGGTGGACTATATCCGCCTGTCGATCACTGACCGTTGTGATTTCCGTTGCCAGTACTGCATGGCAGAAGACATGACTTTTCTGCCGCGCGATGCCGTGTTATCACTCGAAGAATGCGCACGCCTGGTTAAACTGTTTGTCCGTATGGGTGTGCGTAAAGTTCGCATTACGGGGGGCGAGCCTTTGGTACGCAAGAATGCCTTATGGCTGTTTGAAGAGATTGGCCATTTGCCCGGGCTGGATGAATGCGTACTCACCACCAATGGCAGCCAATTGGATAAGTATGCTGTGGCACTCAAAGCCGCTGGCGTCAAACGCATCAATATCTCTATCGACAGCCTGCAAGCAGAACGCTTTAAAACCATTACCCGCGTGGGTGAATTATCCAAAGTGCTGACCGGGCTAGACGCAGCCAGGTCTGCTGGTTTTGACAACATTAAAATCAACAGCGTGCTGATGCGTGGCATCAACGACGATGAAGCCGAGGCATTGGTCAACTTTGCGATTGAAAAACAGGTGGATATCAGCTTTATTGAAGAGATGCCGCTCGGTGCCGTGGCGCATGACCGCGAACAAAGCTGCGTCAGCAATACTGACACGCTCGCTCTGCTAAAAAGTAAGTTCTCACTCACACCCAGCACCCACAAAACAGGCGGGCCTGCACGCTATTGGCAGGTCAATGGCCAGCCAACCAAAATTGGCTTTATTTCGCCGCATAGTCACAACTTTTGTGAGAGTTGTAACCGTGTGCGCATTACCTGCCAAGGCGAGTTGTTTTTGTGCCTAGGGCAAGATCACCAAGTGAATTTACTGCCGCTGCTACGTGATCACCCTGACGATGATCAACCGCTGATTGAGGGCATTTTGCATGGCATGCGCATCAAGCCAGAAGGCCATGATTTTGATTTGCAGCGGGCCACGCCTGCGGTGATCCGCTTTATGTCGCATACAGGTGGTTAATGCAGATTACCGCAGTGATTCTGGCCGGTGGTCGCGGCATGCGTATGGGTGGCGTGGATAAAGGCCTGGTCGACTATCAGCATAAACCCGACCAGCCGCATAAACCCATGGTCGCGCACGTGCTGGAACGCATACAGCCACAAGTAGACCAGGTCATCATTAACGCCAACCGCAACCTCGATCAATACCAAGAATACGGTCTCCCCGTGGTCACCGATGCGAACGATCAGTTTGATGGCCCACTCGCAGGCATGCTGGCAGGCATGCACCATGCCACCACCGACTGGGTGCTCAGCGTCCCTTGTGACTCGCCGTTATTACCTCTGGATTTGGTCAGCCGCTTACGCCGCGCGATAGAACAGGCATCCGCTATTCACAACACGCCCACCATGCTGGCCATTGCGCGCAGTGCCAGTGGTACGCACCCAGTGTTTTGCCTGATGCCACGACAATTAAGCGCAGACCTTGATGCATTTCTGGCACAAGGCCAGCGCAAAGTCAGTGCTTGGCAAGCCCAACATCCCCACGTATTTGTGAGCTTCGAAGATGAGCAAGCGTTTACTAACATCAACCAATCCCCCTCTTAGCCGTCATGAATAACCAACCCCTTTTGCAGCAACTGGCCAGCAACCCTTCCTGCGCAGACGATTACGACCCTAACGCGATGTCGGTGACGCAAGCGCGTCAGTATATCCAGCAATTTTTATCACCCGTACAAGACACTGAAACCATTAGTATCAAGCAGGCGCTGGGGCGCACACTGGCAGTGGCAGTGACTTCCGGCATGAATGTGCCCGGGCACAACAACTCGGCCATGGACGGCTTTGCTTTTAGACATGCAGAAGCCACGCAGCCACTGAAAATCGTCGGCACTGCATTTGCGGGCAATCCCTTTAGCGGTGAGTTGCCTGCAGGCGCTTGCGTCAAAATCATGACCGGCGCAGTGATTCCGCCCGGTGTGGATACCGTTGTGATGCAGGAACATACCGCAACTGAAAATGGGAAGGTCGCGCTTCTAAAAACGCCGGCCGTTGGCGCCAACATCCGCCTGACCGGAGAAGATATTGCGCTGGGCCAGTCTGTGCTGTTGCGTGGGCATCAAATACAAGCCGCCGACATGGGCTTGCTGGCCTCCCTCGGCATTGCCGAGATTCAGGTTTATCGCCGCCTGAAAGTAGCTTTCTTCAGTACCGGCGATGAGTTGGTCAGCGTCGGTCAGCCCTTGCAAGCGGGCCAGATTTACGACAGCAATCGTTATAGTTTATGGGGCATGTTGCAAGCCTTGGGCACAGACGTGCATGACCTCGGCAATGTCGCTGATGATCCTGCCGCCCTCGAAAAAACATTACTAGATGCAGCCGCAGCGCATGATGTCGTGATCACCAGTGGCGGTGTTTCAGTGGGTGAAGCTGACTTTATGAAGCAACTGCTGGCAAAACATGGCCAGATCTTATTCTGGAAAATCAATATGAAACCGGGTCGTCCGCTGGCCTATGGCAAAATTGGCCAGTCACATTATTTTGGCTTACCCGGCAACCCGGTGTCTACCATGGTGACCTTTTACCAGTTTGTACAAGCCGCGCTTAAAAGTCTGATGGGTGTCAGCGCATTGACCCAGCCTGCATTTCGGGTCGAGTGTGTGAGCGCGATTAAAAAAGCCGCCGGACGTACCGAGTTTCAGCGCGGCATATTATTCAAAGACGGCGAACACTGGAAAGTCAAAACCACAGGCGAACAAGGCTCCGGCATTTTGAGCAGCATGAGCCAGGCCAATTGCTTTATTGTGCTAGATGAATCCACGACTGCACTGGCGGCAGGCAGCATGGTTGAAGTGCAACCATTTCACAGCATTTGCTAACCTCCCCCAACGCGCGCAAGCTGGCATGAATCATAAAAAATAGCTTATAGTGTCGGCTCGCAGTGGGGGTTAATCATAAGGGTGTTGGCGTGCAAGCCGTGTTAAAAGAATCAAAACAGTTCAATCATGTATTAGAGTGGTGCTTGATCGCTTCACTGCTCATCCATGCCGCGATCATGTTTACCATGCCCAAGCCAGACTATGACCTGCCACCGCCCAAAAAACAGGAAATCCGCATTGAGCTGGTAAAAGAACAACCGCCCGCGCCTGCGGTGCCCGTGGCGCCAGCGGAGCCTACGCCAACACCCCCTAAACCGGAGCCTGTTAAGCCACCACCGGTAAAGCAAGCAGCCAAACCCGTTGAGCAAAAGCCAGTCACGCCACAAAAGCCTTCCATCACCCCGGAACCACCCGCAGACACTGCACACCCGGTGGTTGAATCGCCTGCGCCGGCAGTAATCGCAGCCAAACCAAGCGTCAGCGAAGCGAAGCCAGAAGTAGTGGTGCCGCCACCTGCGCCCCCGGCACCTCCGCCTGAGCCGGTGAAAGCCACCGGGCCGAGTGAAGGCGATTTAGAAGCGGCGCGCAATGCTTTTAAAGAAGCGGCACAGCGTGAAATCCAGAAAAACCTGCGCTATCCTAGAATTGCGCTAGACCGTGGCATCGAAGGCGTGACTAATCTGCACATTACTTTTGATGACCATGGCAACGTCACCAGCATTGAAGTGGTGGAGTCCAGCGGCAATAAGGCACTGGATGAAGCCGCGATTGCCACCATCAAAAAGTCGCAATTTAAATCCCTGTTTAACGACATCTTGCGCGGCAGGTTGAAGTCGACCAATGTGCCGGTTAGCTTTAAGCTGGCCAGTTAAGCAACCATGTTTTTCAAGCGCTCATCCTTAGACTCCTCAATCAGAGACAAACCGCTACGGCACCTGCTGCTGTTTCATGACCTGTATTTTATTGCCCTTATCGTGTTGGCCGTGGCCAGCGGTGGCTATGGTATTTACTTGTGGGACAAAGCCTCCAAGCAATCACAACGTATTAACTTTGTGATTCAGGAAATCTACTTGGTGCGCGGGGATCTCTATCGCCAGACCAAAGAGCTGTTTGATGCGTTTTTTTTGCAGGAAGAAAATGCATTACAGGAGTACAACCAATACACCACTTCCATTCTCGACCATCTGGAGCGCTTACAAAGCATCGCCATCGACCAGGAAGAACGCGATGCCTTGATGGAGATTGAACTAAAATACCGCAATCTGGTGAACGAAGCGCCCGCCTTGTTTTACCGCTACCAGCATAATCCGGATCGTAAAGCACAAAAGTCTATTTATCAGGATATTGAAACCGGCATTTTCAGACACTACGAAGAGGTTTCCAAGCGTGCCGAAAACCTGCTTTTTGTGAAGCAAGGCGAAATTAAACATCGGCTGGATGACGCCAGAAGCAACTCAATCGCGGTGCTGTCATTGCCACTGATTCTGGCATGCATCCTGATTGTGTATTCACGGCGCATTCTGAAGAACTCTATTGTCAGGCCTATTAACGACATCATGCAGGCTACTAACGCCATCAGTGCTGGCAACTTGACTCATCAAGTTCCCGAAGCAGGCGCAGAAGAGCTGGCCGTGCTGTCGAGGGAAATCAACAAAATGGCGGAAGACCTGGCGGCGAGCCGTGACGCGCTGGTTAAAAGCGAAAAACAGGCCGCACTTGGACTGCTGGTGCCCATGCTGGCACATAATATCCGCAACCCGCTGGCCAGCATCCGTGCGACGGCACAGGTGATTGATGACCCACTGCTCGACAAAGACACGCTGGAATCGATTCAGGGCATTATCCACACCGTAGACCGGCTCGAACGTTGGACAGGCAGCCTGCTGTCTTACCTGCACCCGATCAAACCCATGCTCAATCAGCTATTGCTGTCTTCTATCGTGCAGGGCGCCATCAGCACCTTGCAGCCCAAGCTGAATGAAAAACAGATCAAGGTAATTGAAAACAGCGCTACTATCAAACGGCTGGTGCTCACAGATGAACATTTGCTGGAACAAATGCTGTACAACCTGCTTCTAAATGCTTCAGAAGCGTCACCCAAAGGGACTGAAATCCAGTTAATGTGCGCGTTGGTGAACCATCTGCTGACGATTACCATTAGCGACCAGGGACCAGGCATGCCCTTCAAGCCAGAGCCGCATGCCTTGACACCAGGCCCGACCACTAAACGTTTCGGCACCGGCCTCGGCATTCCGTTTGCGTTCAAGGTCTGTGAAGAGCTGGGCGGCGCCATGGCATTTGACAGCGAGCCAGGCCAAGGCACCCGTATTACCATCACCTTGCCGCAGTAAATGACAAGCGCGACGGCTAAAATGAAAATGTGTGTTTTGTGCTTGCTTAATTTTGTATTTTTATAAACAATGTGATGAAGTGATTGTCATGACTACTATGTTGAATTCACCTGTTCCAGAACTCTCTTTACCGGCCACCTCCGGCCTGCAATTTAATAGCAAAGACTATTTAGGTAAGTTTCTTGTTGTCTATTTTTACCCCAAAGACGCGACCCCTGGCTGTACAACGCAAGGCATGCAGTTTCGTGACCTGCATGATCAGTTTGTGGCGGCCAATGCGGTGATCTTTGGCATTTCACGCGACAGCCTGAAATCACACGAAAATTTCAAAGCCAAGTACACGTTTCCGTTTGAGTTGATTGCTGACACCGAAGAAGTCGCCTGTCAGGCATTCAACGTCATTAAAATGAAAAACATGTACGGAAAACAGGTACGTGGCATTGAACGCAGTACATTCCTGGTCAACCCACAAGGCATCATCGTGCGCGAATGGCGTGGTGTCAAAGTGGATGGGCATGCCGCCGAGGTCTATGCCAGTATTCAGTCTTCCCACTCATAAAGTGATTTTCTATGGCCAGTGCTCCACACACCAAGCTGTTTGTTCTTGATACCAATGTGCTGATGCACGACCCCTCGTCTCTGTTCAGATTTGAAGAGCACGATGTTTATTTGCCAATGGTGACATTGGAGGAACTAGACAACAACAAAAAGGGGCTGACAGAAGTCGCCCGCAATGCCCGTCAGGCCAGCCGTTTTCTCGAAGAAATCATCGGCAGCATAGACACGGACAAACTGGAAGAAGGCTGCCCACTGGGCATTCAGGGCAATCGCCACCTCACCGGTAAGCTGTTCTTCCAAATGGAACATGTGCCGACTGATCTGCCAGGCCTGGCAGGCAGCAAGGCAGATAACCAGATCATCAGCGTTGCGCTGTCTCTAAAAAAACAGTTTGCTAAACGCAATGTCATTCTGGTCAGCAAGGATATTAATATCCGCATTAAAGCGCGCGCCATGGGCGTGCCGTCTGAAGACTACTTTAACGATAAAGTGCTCGAAGACAGCGATATGCTGTACACCGGCCTGCGTGAACTGCCGGAAGATTTCTGGGATGCACACAGCAAAGACATGCACTCCTGGCAGGAATCTGGCCGCATGTTTTATAAAATCAACGGCCCTATCGTCAAGTCATTGCTGATCAATGAATTTGTGTTTTATGAATATCACAAACCGTTTCATGCCATTGTCCGCAAAATTGAAGACAACTCGGCAGTGCTGGAAATCGTTCATGATCACCAGAATCCGAAACACAGCGTGTGGGGCATTACGGCACGTAACCGCGAGCAGAACTTTGCACTCAACCTGCTGATGGATCCTGATATTGATTTTGTTACCCTGCTAGGCCAGGCCGGCACCGGTAAAACCTTGCTCACGCTGGCAGCGGCATTGACACAAACACTGGATAAAAAGCGCTACTCAGAAATCATCATGACCCGCGTCACCGTGCCGGTGGGCGAAGACATCGGCTTTTTACCCGGCACCGAAGAAGAGAAAATGGCGCCATGGATGGGCGCACTCGAAGACAATCTGGACGTATTGAATAAAACCGATGAGGATGTCGGTGAGTGGGGGCGTGCAGCTACCCAGGACCTCATCCGCACCCGCATTAAAATTAAATCGTTAAACTTCATGCGCGGACGTACCTTCCTCAATAAGTTTTTAATTATCGACGAAGCACAAAACCTGACGCCCAAACAAATGAAAACCCTGATTACGCGCGCAGGCCCGGGCACTAAAGTCGTTTGTTTAGGCAACATCGCCCAGATCGATACCCCCTATCTGACCGAAGGCAGTTCTGGCCTGACGTATGTGGTTGATCGCTTCAAGAACTGGTCGCACAACGGCCATATCACCCTGGTGCGTGGCGAACGTTCGCGCCTGGCCGATTTTGCAGCCGAGGTCCTGTAGACACAGTCTGCTTGAATGTGATGGTTAAAGGCTTTTATACCTTACTGGTTGCCCAGTTCTTATCGGCAATCGCTGATAATGCGCTCTTGTTTGCAGCGATTGCGCTGCTGGCTCAGCTTAATGCACCGAGCTGGCACGAACCGCTGCTGCGAGAGTTCTTTGTCATCTCTTACATTGTGCTGGCGCCTTTTGTCGGCCCATTTGCTGACGCATTGCCCAAGGGCCGCGTGATGTTTTTAAGCAACGGTCTGAAGTTTATCGGCTGTTTAATGGCACTGGTCGGCGTCCCACCGCTGTATGCTTATGCCATGGTCGGCGTCGGTGCTGCTGCTTACTCCCCGGCAAAATACGGCATCCTGACCGAAATGCTGCCATCCAAGCTGCTGATTAAAGCCAACGCCTGGATGGAAGGCACCACCGTCACGGCCATTATCCTGGGACCTGTGCTTGGCTCTACCTTGTCGGCAAATAACCCTTACATCGGCATCGCCTTCATCATGCTGCTGTATTTGCTGGCGGCGGGATTTAACTATTACATTCCAAAAGTGCCGATTGATCACAAGGTTGAGCAAAAAACACTGCGCTTTTTACTCAAAGACTTTTGGCATGCGTTTGTCACACTTTGGAAAGATCCGCAAGGACAAGTCTCACTGGCAGTGACCACTTTGTTTTGGGGCGCAGGGGCTACACTTCAGTTTGTCGTACTACAATGGGCTGATGTCCGCTTAGGGTTTTCGCAACAGCAAGCAACCTATTTGATTGCTATTCTAGCGGTTGGGATTGCGGCTGGCTCTATCATTGCGTCGCGCTATGTTGAGCTGGAAAACGCGGTCAAAGTATTACCTGCAGGCATTTATATGGGCATTCTGGTCATCAGCATGATGGTCATCCACAGCGCGGTACTGGCCGGTATTTTGCTGTTCGTGATTGGCGTACTGTCAGGCTACTTTTTGGTACCGCTCAACTCGCTGTTACAACATAGAGGACATCATTTGCTGGGTGCTGGTCATTCCATTGCGGTGCAAAACTTTAATGAAAACATAGGCATATTACTGCTATTGGGTGCTTACACTTGGATGGTAGGCGCAAAACTCGACATCAACACCATCGTCGCTATTTTTGGTGTGTTTATTATCGTCAGCATGTCTTTGATTACCGTGATTTACCGCAAGCAAATTCAAAAATAAGGCTGTAATACTGCACAACAAAAAAGGCGCCTATGGCGCCTTTTTTGTTGTCATGCGAATCGAACTAGTTAGTGCAATTTGACATGCGGTTCAGTCCGTCTGGAAATAATGCGTCCAATTGTATGCACAATCACTGCCAGAATGCCATGCAATGCCATCAAATGCATCTTGTACAACGAGCGATACATCACTCGCGCAAACAGGCCTTGAATATACATGCTGCCACCGGCCACGGCGCCCATCAGGCTACCCACGGTAGAGTACTTACCCAGGTTCACCAATGAGCCGTAATCCGTGTAATGAAACTCAGGTAACTGTGCTTTGCCAGCCACACGCGCTTTAACTGTTTTAACCAGCAGTGAAGACTGCTGGTGCGCTGCCTGCGCACGCGGTGGTACTGTCGTATCATGGCCCAGCCATGGACAAGCCGCGCAATCACCAAAGGCAAAAATATTCTCATCACGCGTGCTTTGCAGGTGCTGATTCACCACCAACTGGTTAATACGGTTGGTTTCCAGGCCATCGATATCTTTTAAGAAATCTGGTGCCTTGATGCCTGCCGCCCATACGACCAATTCTGCTGGAATGGTACGACCGCTATGCGTCGTAATCCCTTTCGCTGAGACTTCGGTCACGCGCTCGCCAGTGAAGACGTTGACGCGCAATTTACGCAATTCAACATCCACCGCATACGACAATTTAGCGGGTAATGCAGGCAAGATACGATCGCTCGCTTCAATCAGTGAGATTTTCACATCACGATCTGCGTCAATTTTATCCAGGCCATACGCTGCCAACTCACGTGTTGTATTATGCAATTCAGCTGCCAACTCAACACCAGTCGCGCCTGCGCCCACGATCGCGACTTCCAGCTGACCTGGTTTTAATGGCTCAGGCTGCGTTTGTGCACGCAACAAAGCGTTGTGCAGATAACGGTGGAATTTCTGGGCTTGTGACTGGGTGTCCAGCGCCATTGAGAACTCACGCGCACCTTTAATCCCAAAGTCATTGGTGGTACTACCCACGGCAATAATCAAGGTGTCATATTTGAACGAACGGCGCGCAATAATCTCATTACCATCTTCATCATGCACTGGCGCCAGCAACACTTCACGCGTGCTGCGGTTCAGGCCATCCATGCGGCCAAGACGGAATTTAAAATGATGCCAGTGCGCCTGTGCCAAATACTCCAGCTCATGACGATCCGGGTCCATGCTACCCGCTGCAATTTCATGCAGTAGCGGTTTCCATACATGGGTTCTGGTTGCATCAATCAGCGTAATGCTGGCTTTTTTCTTTTTGCCCAGAGAGTCACCCAGTTTGGTCGCCAACTCAAGGCCACCGGCTCCGCCACCTACAATGATGACATGGTGTAAATCATTTTCGTCTGTCACGCTTCCATCCTTCAATAAAAAAGCGCGCCTGCCGTACTGCCAAGCGCGCACAACATCTCAATTATACCGTTATTCGTTACCAGTAATTTTGGCATGACTACGAATAAAAGCGATGACCTTCAATACATCATCCGGCTTCAAGCCATCATCCGGCGCCATCAAACCAAAGCCTTTGGCACCCATGCCACCATTCGTGCCATGCCAGATGGTTTCAAACATGCCTTTGTTAGTCGCATTCTTGGCGTAACGGAAATTTTCACCAATCAAGCCTGGACCAACAGCGCCTTCGCCATGTCCACCGTGGCAAGCCACACAAGAGAACAAGTTAAATCTTTTTTTACCCTCTTTAATCGCTTCTTCATTACCAATGTAAGGGTTTTTACCCGTTGCCAAAAACTCCTTGGCAGCAGGGGTATCAAACATTTTTTGATCAATTACCAACGGCTGACCATCTTGTGTGGTCACAAACTGAACCGCTTTGATATCACCGCCGGCATCTGCGGCTGCACCAGATTGACCACCGTTATTACATGCTGCCAGCATCGTGGCGAGCAGCGCTGTCAAAAGCATACTTCTCATGATTACCCCCAACTTTCTTAAGATCCATGTTCTTTGAAATAAAACGGTTTTTATTTGTTTTTTATAATCAAACCGACTGTTTTTTATTGTGCCACAAAAACAAAAAACGGTCACCTCAGTGACCGTTTTTATTCGTAACGAATTATTCGTTACCTGTCGTACCTACATTGCTATTGCTGCGAATGAAAGCAATCACTTTCAGCAATTCGTCTGGTTTGATGCCGTCATCTGGAGCCATCAAGCCAAAGCCTTTAGCACCCATACCGCCGTTAGTACCGTGCCAGATGGTTTCAAACATCCCTTTGTTAGTTGCGTTTTTCGCATAACGGAAGTTTGCACCGATCAAGCCTGGACCAACTGCGCCTTCACCTTTACCACCGTGACAAGCAACGCAAGAGTACAAGTTAAAAATCTTCTTGCCTTTTTTGATCGCTTCTTCGTTACCGATATAAGGGTTTTTGCCTGTAGCCAAAAACTCTTTTGAAGCATCTGTATCAAACATTGCTTTGTCGATGTTGATGGTTGAGCCGTCTTGAGTAGCTGAAAAAGTGATATCAGCCATCGCACCTGTGGCAAATGCCATCAAGGAAATCAACAATGCTGATTTAAATGTGTTGCCTAACATGTTTTCTCCTAATCCTAAACAAAATGAGCGACGTTAATATCTAGACCCAACCAACATTAACGCATGCTCATTTAACGAATCGTTCCAGAAACGGTTGACGAATATTTCCGAATTTAATAACAGAAAGTTTCACTGCGCCATCTCAAAACAAGGCAATGATTCTACTGCGTTTCTTTTGCCTTGTCATTAGCAACTGTCTGTTTTTAAAACTTTTTCACGATGAGTGTTATTTTTTATACACACTGTCGCCTTCAACCACAGGCACAGTTGGAATGCCGTAGTCTTTGAGGATCGCATCAATCTTGTCTTTGTTGCGTTCCAGCGCTTCATTGATCATTTTCATACGATCTTTATCTTTCATGCGAACAGCCACTGAAATGTTCCAGTATTCCTTACCTTTCAGGTTTACTTTATTGTATTCAGGAATCAAACGCACTTCCAAAGGCACTTTAGACTGCTTGGCAAAATAGCCTGCTATCGGACCCCACATAACGGCGACATCGATATCACCTTTAACCAAGTCATCGATAATAAAGCTGGTTGGTAAATTCAAATCACGCTGCAAACGGTAAGGGCGTGCGTTTGTCATCAAGTTGAAGTCGTTTAAAGGAATGGTTGCAGGGCTTTTATCGACAATGCCAATAATGCCTTTTTTAAGATCTGGGGAATCCCAGTTATTGATGTCGTAGTTACTGTCTTTACGCCATACAAACACATGACCAGAGCGGTAATATGGCTTGGAAGTTCTCAAACCATCAAAATCGGAAGTCATGCCAATAATCACATCACAGCGCATGGCGTTAATGGTGTTACGCAAAAAGCCTTGACGATTGTACGCATATTGAAAGGTCAACTTTTTACCCAGATCATCGGCCAACACTTTAGCGATCTTGTCTTCAAACCCTTCAAGTTTGATGTTGGAGTAAGGCATATTGTCGGGGTCTGAACAGACTTTAAACTCTGACTCATCCGCCACACGACGCACTTCACCAATACGGCCTTCGTCCGGATTAATAGACGGGATATCAATTTCTTCGGCAAACACCACACTTTGTGTGGCAAACATCATCGCAAACGCACCCAGTATATTCCATGTAGTTCTCATTTTGACTTCATCCTTGTTGTGATTGTTTCCTGTCGTTTTTGGAGCCTCGCATCGCGCAAAAGTTCTGCCAACCAACGACAATCTGAATCATCTTATCGTGAATGCGTTTTCATTTGTAGCCAAAACACATTTAATTTTATTGCGACACTTTTGAATCATGATATTCATGAAAAAAAACACCCTGCCGAAGCAGGGTGTTGAGGAGTCAACGTATTACTACGTGTAACTTAAGACAAGCTCAAATTACAGTGAGAAAACGTTCAGTGCACCGCCGCCAGGAGCAGCGTTGTACTTGGTCAACTCTTTGTAACCACCAGCAGCACCCAGTGCGTCTGTGTCGTTGGTCATACCCAAGTTCATCGCAACACCAGCCCAACCGCCGATACCGGACAGTACGCCAACGTATTGTTTACCCTTGTTGCCGTATGTGAATGCGTTACCAATCACGCCGGAACCAACTTGGAATTTCCACAGTTCTTTACCGTTTTGTGCATCAACAGCTTTGAACCAACGATCCAAAGTACCGTAGAACACGATGTTAGAAGCTGTAGTCAGAGCACCGCCCCATGCAGAGAATTTCTCTTTGTTGTACCAAACTTTTTTGTTGGTCATTGGATCGTAAGCGCCGAAGCCACCCATTACGCCGTCAGGACCAGCAAACATAGTCAAAGTAGCACCAACCCATGGTTGACCTGCAACGTATTTAGACTCAACTGGCTCGTAAGTCATACATACGTGGTTCAATGGTGTGTACATCAAACCAGTTTTTGGAGAGTAAGCAGCAGGCTGTTGGTCTTTAGTACCCAAAGCAGCTGGGCAAACACCCTTAGCGTTGTAGTCTTGGTGAGTTGAAGCTGTTGCCAATTTGTTTGGCACACCTGTTTTCAGGTCAACATCAGTTGCCCAGTTAACGAATGGGTGTACTTTTTCAGCAGCAACTAAAGAACCGTTGTGTGCGTTCCATGTGTAGATGAAACCGTTACGGTCATGGTGCCATGCGTATGTTTTGCCACCTTTGTCGAACAGGATTACTTCGTTAATACCATCGTAGTCCCACTCATCGTGTGGAGTCATTTGCATGCCCCATTTAGCCACGCCAGTGTCCAAATCACGAGCAAAAATTGTCATAGACCATTTGTTGTCGCCTGGACGTACATCTGGGTTCCATACGGATGGGTTACCAGTACCGTAGTAAACCAGGTTTGTACGTGCATCATATGGCCACCAGCCCCATACGGAACCGCCACCATGTTGCCAGCCATCTTTAACAGCTTGTGGTTTCAACCAAGTACGTGTACCCAGTTCTTTTTCACCAATTTTCAGGCTGTCGTTAGCTGCTTTTTTGAAAGAACCACCTTGTTTGTTACCGCCGTTTACATCTTCGTAAACTGACAGAGCGCTGTAGGATGGGTTTTCTTTGTTGAAGTCAGCACCGATCATCACTTCACTGTCTGGACCTGTAGAGAAAGCTTTCCATGCCAGAGAGCCGTCTTTCAGGTTGTATGCAGCGATAAAGCAACGTACGCCGAACTCAGCACCTGAGCAACCGGTCAATACTTTGTCTTTGATTACGTGTGGCGCGTTAGTGTTAGTTGCACCAACTTTTGGATCGGTGTTTTTAACATCCCATACTTTAGCACCGGTTTTTGCATCTAAAGCAACCAACATACCGTCGTTTTGTTGCAGATAGATTTTACCGTCGCCGTAGCCCAGACCACGAGAAACGTTGTCACAGCACAGAACTGCTTGAACGCTTGGGTCTTGTTTTGGGAAATAAGACCAAACGATTTTTTGATTGTCGTTCAGATCCAAAGCGTATACGTTGTTTGGGAAAGCTGTGTGAACGTACATCATGTTGCCAACAACAACTGGTGAACCTTCGTGACCACGGTTTACACCGGTTGCGAATGTCCAAGCTGCTTTCAGGTTTTTAACGTTGCCCTTGTTGATTTGTGCCAAGGCGCTGTAACCGTTGTTATTGTGTTGACCACGTGGATGTGCCCAGTTGTTGGCATCTTTCAACGCGGCTTCTTGGTCAGCTGCTGCGAAAGCAACCAATGGCAATGCTGCTACCAGACCCAAGGCCAGTTTGATTTTGTTAACTTGCATATTGATCTCCAAAGTTAGTACTAAGGGTTTAATATTAAGTACACGTTAAATTCTGCCACCACTAGGATTGGCAAACCAAATTTCCCGCATACTTTTCACTCCAGAGACAAGGGAAAAACTCCTGAAACACTTTAGAATTTATCACTTGCCGCATGTGAGGATTGCAATATAGAACAATTTGTTTTCAATTGCAACAGTTTAGTTACAAATTGGTTACAAATAGTTCTAAATATTTTTGGTTATTTTATCGCGAGCTTACGATAAAATAAATTATCATTAAAAATCATATAGTTAAGAAAACATTTCATGAGCACACTCTGTCTTTATGCTGAATGCCAGCCGTTTACAAATACACATATTGCTGTCAGTTCGTTACATTCTATTTATGTAGAACAGTGTGGCAACCCGGATGGCGTGCCTGTTATTTTTTTGCATGGTGGCCCTGGCAGCGGCTGCAATCCTGGCCAACGGCGTTTTTTTGACCCCAAGCACTATCACATTATCCTGTTTGACCAACGCGGTTGCGGCCGTAGCCAGCCACCAGGTGAAACCACGGACAATACGACCGCAGACCTGGTCGCCGATATAGAGACCATACGGCAGCACCTGAATATTCAGCGCTGGCATGTCTTTGGCGGCTCATGGGGCAGCACATTGGCATTGGCTTATGCCAACAGCCACGCCGAACACGTGATCAGCCTGACGTTGCGCGGTATCTTTTTGAGCAGGCAGCATGAAATTGACTGGTTTTTGGGCCAAGTGTCATTATTTTTCCCAGAAGCTTGGCAGACCTTACTGGCACCGGTGCCGGCAAACCACCGGGAGAATGTCCTGGGTTACTACGCCACGCAGGTGTTTGATGAAGATACCACTATCAGTATTCCGGCTGCCATTCGCTGGAACGCGTTTGAATCCAGCATCATGAGCCTGATCCCCAAAGCAGACAGCGCCGAAATCAATGGCAACGTCGAGTTAGCGCGTGCGCGCGTACAGATTCACTATATTCAGCATTTATGCTTTGTCGATGGCGCGCAAATGTTACAAGCAGCCGCGCAGCAGTTGCATTCGATTCCGACCACCATTGTGCAAGGGCGTTATGACATGGTCTGCCCGCCCCAAACGGCGTGGGAGTTGAGCCAGGCATTGCCACAGGCAAACTTGATCATGGTGCCTGATGCCGGCCACTCGGCGATGGAACCTGGCACGTGCCAGGCGTTATTGCATGCAACGGAACAATACAAGCAACTCAGTCCCTAATAAGCCCCCCCAATGAAAGCGGAGTGTATGTCAGCATTATGGGCGACAGTACAAACACAGTGGCAAGCCCTGAAGCAACAGTTCTCAGCCTATAGCTACTGCACGCCGCTGTTCGTCCTCAAAACGACCTGGCAAGGTGTGGCCAGGCACCGGCTGATGGGGCTATCTGCCGCGCTGTCTTTTTACGCCTTGTTCGCGCTGATCCCACTGATTGTGCTGATTTTCTTTTTAATCAGTCATTTGGTCTACTCATCAGACTACGCCATTGTGAAGCTGGCGATTCTCACCAGCAACCTGCTGCCTGAATTTAGCCAGCGCATCATGATCGAGGTCTACGACAACACGCGCACCAAGGCCGCCTGGGGGGCCGTCGGTTTTTTTGTGCTGCTGTGGACCATCACGCCACTGGCTACACACATGCGCGCCAGCTTTCACCTGATTGCCAGTCGCAATGACGTGCCCTCTTTCTGGCATAAAAAATTACGTGATGTGTTGGCTGTGCTGGGCGTGTTGCTGGTGTTTTTTCTGTTTACAGCCGCAGGATTCCTGCTGGAGTCGATTATTGTGTTCCTGGCCAACCACATGCCATCAGCCTTGATCAATGTGGTTGGAATCTTGTTGTCACTCATCTTAACCACGTTACTGATTGCGAGCTTCTATCACACGTTTTGTCCGCTCAATGTGGATTGGCGCCACCTGTTGTTATCCGCACTGCTCACCGCAAGTGTGTGGATGTTGATGCGCCCGGCCTTCGGCCTGTTTTTGAGCGTGAACAAACATTTTGGCGCCGTGTTTGGCAGTATGAAAGCCATGTTTGTGTCCATTAGCTGGCTCTACCTGAATTTTGCGGTATTTTTGCTCGGCATAGAACTAATGGTCACGCTGAGGCAAAAAGACGTGCTGCTGCTAAAAGGCCTGTTTGAAGACATTCCGAATCAGCAACACTATCTACAGGCATTGCTGCGCAAATACGGCAAAACTTATGTGCAAGGCAACTATGTGTTGAAACAGGGAGAGACCAGCCAGCACTATTATATGGTGGTTAATGGCACCCTGCATTTGACGCAACAGCAGGCTGATGGTAGCGAACACACCTTACGCATTTTGCAATACGGCGATTTCTTTGGCGACATTGCGCTGTTTTCGGCGCAACCCGTCACCGCCAGCGCAGTCGTTGTCTCAAAAGAGGCATCCGTGATTGAGATTTATGCCGAGTGCATGGAGAACTTGTTGCAAGAAGACCCTTATATTGCTGTGCGATTGCTCAAGCAACTCTCGCATCATGCGCAAGTGAAAAATGTGTTTATGCCCGCCGAATAAGGCATCAACAGGCCGCGATTACCAACATTTGCGCTAAATCAACGCACACAGTCATTGCAGAATTGTAAGATGTGTTACAAAATTGTAACTATCTTTGGAATTTTGCACGATGGCACGCTCACTTTCGCAAGAGATCAACACCCTGATACAACAGTTAAATCACGGACAATTTGTGGCTGTGATTGAACGCGCTCGCCCATTGGCGGCACAACATCCGCGAGAGTTTGTATTGCACCATTTGTTAGCGCTGTCACTAGATCAAACGCAGCAATATGCTGAAGCCGCCAAGGCCTATGAAACAGCGCTGCAACTCAACCCGCAGGCCGCAGAACTGTGGTTTAACTATGCCATTGTACAAACACAACTTGATGCACTCACTAGCGCCGAACAGGCTTATCGCAAAGCCATCGCACTGAATCCGCAATTTTTTGAGGCACATGGCAATCTGGGCACGGTACTGCAAAAACAAGGCAAACTGGACGAAGCTATGGCCAGTTACCAGCAGGGATTGCGCATCCAGCCACAAGATGCGCGTGGCCATTTCAACCTGGGCACGGTCCTGCGCGACAAAGGGCAATTACAGGCCGCCGTGCAAAGCTATGAGCGTGCCATTGCGCTGTTTCCTAACTACACCGACGCTTATAACAATCTGGGCGAAACCTGGCGCGACCAGGGCGACATGACCAAAGCAGTGCAGTATTATCAGCAGGCATTACAACGCAATCCGCAACATGCGGGCGCCAATTACAATATGGGCGAGTTTTTATATCTGGCCAAACGCTTTGAGGAAGCGATTCCTCACTTCGAGGCCTCGCAATTAGACGATTGGCAGTCGAGGGTGCTGTACTGCCTATACCGCGCAGAAAAATTTGCCGCCTTTAAACAGCTCAGAGATCGCATCATCCACCAGGGGCCGCATACCGCGCCGTTTATTGCCACCTTGTCTACCCATTACAGCCTCAACCATGGTGAGGCAGACCCCTATCAGTTTTGCCCGGATGGCCTGTCATTTGTGTATCACCGCAGCTTGCCAGAACTGGCGCCTGGCAGCCCCTTACTGGCAGAGTTACTCACGCATATTGCACAAGCAGATATTGCCGAACGCAAACAGGCACGGCTGACCAATGGCAAACAGTCTGCCGGCAATTTGTTTAAACGTCCGGAAGCGGCATTCAGAACGCTAGGCGAAGTGGTTAAACGTGAGCTTCGCCAGTATCAGGCGCGATTTAGCCAGGCCGATTGCGCCTTGATCACGCATTTTCCGGAGTCACTGGAATTTACCAGCTCCTGGTATGTAAAAATGCAAAAAGGTGGCCATCTGGATGCGCACATTCACGAAATTGGCTGGCTTAGTGGGGCGGTTTACCTCGCCATGCCCGAAACCGCAGACCCGCAAGAAGGGGCTTTTGAATATGGCACCCATGGTGACCAATACCCGCAATTGCATCAAAACTTCCCGACCCGTTTTATCAAACCCGCCATCGGCGATATTGTATTGTTTCCGTCATCGTTGTTTCACCGCACCATTCCTTTTCATGCCGAGGCAGAGCGCATTTGCGTCGCCTTTGATTTAAAACCGGCCGCCTCCCTGCCAGTCGCACGCAGCCAATATTAAGCCTAGACAAGCGGCTGCCATTTAAGCCGCCTCCAAACAGCATCATGGGCTTATCAAACTGATACAGAATTTATCAAAATTGCTGATTCTAGATTGCATGGCGCAAGGTATGATGTCTGATGAGGAATGGCGCTTTTTGCGACGGCCTAGACAAGCTATCCGTGCAGTCACCATCCAGGCCCATCACATTGCAGCTTGCCTCATATTGCGTCACCCCAACCAACCCTGACGGAGTCGGACTCATATGACTGCAGTGCGCCGGACATGTTTAATACTGCCCCTGCTTGGCCTCAGCATCACCGGGCTCTGCCAGGCCGGCCCCGAGCAAACGCGCGAAACCAAAAGTGAGCTGCTGTTTAACCTGGCCCTGCTCAGCCAGATGCCCAACCGCCAGACACAAGACACCTATGCAATTTGTGCCTTTGAAGAAGATATCGGCCACTTAAAGGCGACCGCGCTAGAATCGCAAAAACTACAAAACTTGCAGATCTTTTTAGTCACAGTTAAAGCCCCAGCTGACGTCAAGCGCTGCAATCTGTTATATATTCAAGACTACAGCACGCAAAAGCCGCTAGAATTACAACAAATCATTCAGAAAGAGTCTGTCTTGACCGTTGTATACAACGGTAATAAATTTTCTGAATACGGTCATGTAGAAATCAGTGAACAAGACAAACACTATCAGTTTGCCTTAAACCTGAGCTCGGCGAAACAAGCTGGCATTGTGTTTGACACCCGGCTGATAAAACTGGCAACCAATATCATTAATTAATCCTGTATGTTAAGACTGCTACCTCACCTCAAAATTGCACACAAACTGCTGCTCACCGAACTGGTGATGACCTTGAGTATGTTGCTGGTCTTTATTGTGTTTGCCTTCGGTAGCCACTACCACAGCCTGCGCTCCCATCTCGTTCGCGACATCCTGGTACAAATGAACGTGGTGGCTAATTCTGTTGGCCCTGCCGTGATGTTTGGCGAGGTCAGTTCTGCCGCCAAGACCCTGGAGCCACTCACCGACAACCAGAATATCCGCAGCGTGGTGATTCTTAACCCGCAACAGCACCCACTGCAAAGCCTGCATCCGCAACACCCCAAAAACCCGGCGGCCTGGCAGTGGCTATATCCTTACTTTAGCGACATGGAAGTCACCACGCCGATTGTGGTCAATGAAAAAACAGTCGGCAGCTTGCACGCTACCATCAAGCAAGATCAGATCGTTGATGTGTTAATCGGCTTTGCCTGGTCGAATGCCATTGCGGTGCTAGCCGCAGCCCTGGTTGGCTGCCTCATCATGTGGCGCCTGAACCGCAATATTGTGGACCCTATCCACGCGCTGCACAGTTTTGTGAGCAAAATCACACGTAATCATCATTACGACCAGCGTATCAATGTCACCAGCGCCGATGAAATCGGCCTGTTGAGCCATGATATTAACAACATGCTGGAAAGTATTCGCCAGCGGGATGCGCAGCTGCAAGCAGAGCTTGAGCATCGCAAAGTGATTGAAGAAAAACTGCAGTTTTTAGCCCATTACGATAAAAATACCCAGTTACTCAATCGCCACGCCTTCGAGGAAGCAATCACGCGCAAAATCACCGCTGCGCCCGATGACCGCAAACATATTTACTTGCTGTTACTCGACCTGGATCGTTTTAAAATCGTGAACGACGCCTTTGGCCATAACACCGGCGACAAATTGCTGCTGCAAGTCGCGCACAGGCTGCGCGGCAATATGTCGCAAGAAGATGCGATTTTCCGCCTTGGCGGCGATGAGTTTGCGATTTTGCTAGATGCACCTGGCCGTGCGCTGATTGAGCAGGTCTGTAAACGGATTATCCAAACCATTTCTGCGCAGTTTATCGTCGATGATCATGAGATTCATATTGGCGTCAGCATTGGTATTGCGCTATTGCGGCCAGGCTTTGACTCCAAAACCGAGGTGATGAAAAACGCAGATGTGGCGCTGTATCAAGCCAAAGATGCCGGGCGCAATACCTTCAGGTTTTATAGTGAATATGATGAAGCCACCACCTCGGAGCTACGCAACCTACGTGAAGAGCTGCATTTTGCCCAACAAAACCAGGAGCTGGAGCTCTATTACCAGCCGATTATCCATACCCAGCTGTTGAAAACCATCGGTTTTGAAGCCCTGCTCAGATGGCGTCATCCGACCAAAGGCTTGCTGACACCGGACCAGTTTATCCACCTGGCCGAAGGCTCCGGACTCATCATCAGCATTGGCGCCTGGGTGATTCACCAATCGCTCAAACAATTGGCAATGTGGCAGGAAATGTTCGACCGCGACCTGTTCATGAACGTCAATATTTCATCACGCCAACTCGATGATGACAGTTTGTCAGATACCATCCGTCACGCACTCGACTTCTACCGCGTGTCGCCACGGACGCTCAATCTGGAAATCACAGAATCCATGGTCATGCGCAACATCGAGGCGGCCAAACAAATTCTGTATTCGCTCAAACAATTGGGCATAGGCATTGCCATCGACGATTTTGGCATTGGTCATTCGTCGATGAATTACCTCAAGCAATTGCCGGTCGACATCCTCAAAATTGACAAGCAGTTTACCGCAGGCATCCCGCAAGACAAGGTCGATATTGCCATTGTCGATGCTCTGGTTGCATTGGCCGTCAGCCTCAATTTGAAAGTGGTTGCAGAGGGCGTAGAAAGTGCCATTCAGTTTGAATATCTGCAATATAAGCTCTGCCACCATGTACAAGGTTATTTATTCAGTGCCGCCTTGTCTGCCAGCCAGACAACCGCATTTATGGCCGAGTTTCCAGAAAGCATTCCGGCTAATTTCCGCAAAATTGCTAATCTTGATGCAGGATAAAGGCTATTTACGTTAAAATATATTTACAATAGCTCACAAACAACAATTACAAATCATCATATTTCAGCCAGGGGGCGTCACATGCGTTATTCATCAACACGGCTTTTGATCAGCCTGTTATTTTCTAGCTACCAGTTACAAAGCCATGCTGCAGGCTTCGCGTTGTTTGAGCAAGGTGCCAGCGGCCTGGGCAACGCGTATGCCGGGGCCTCTGCTGTGGCAGAAGACGCCAGCACCATCTTTTTCAACCCGGCTGGGATGACTTATCTGGAAGGCCGCCAAATCGTTGGCGCGTTGCATTTGATTAAAACCAATGGGGATTTTGATAACAGAAACAGTCAGCCTGCGGGGTCTCGCCCCTTTGGTAATGAAGGCGGGGAGATTGGCAGCCTGGCGGCCATCCCTAATTTTTACTACAAACAAGATATCAGCGACCAGCTCAAAGTGGGGCTTGGCATAGGCACCCCTTTCGGTCTGAAAACGGAATATGATAAGAACTGGTCAGGCCGTTTTCAGGCGATCAAATCAGAACTCAAAACCGTCAATATCAACCCATCCCTGGCCTGGAAACTCAATGATCAATGGTCGCTTGGCTTTGGTGTCTCGGCCATGTGGGCACAGGCCGAACTCACCAGCGCAGTTAATCTAGGCGCGGCTGAATCCTCAATCAACAATAAAGGCAAAGACTGGGGCTTTGGTTACAACTTAGGCGCCATTTATCAAGTCACGCCAGACACCAGGCTAGGCCTGGCATTTCGCTCAAAAGTGGAACAGCATTTAAAAGGCGATGCGCGCTCACCCTTTACTGGCTTAAACGGTATTCCAGGCAGGACATTGAACACCGACATCACCGCGGACCTGACGCTGCCAGAAACACTCTCCTTCAGTAGCTTTAGTCGTTTAGATGATCGCTGGGACTTACTGGCCGACGTGACCTGGACGCGCTGGAGCCAGTTTAAGTCGCTCAGCATTGTGCGCGACAATGGCACCAACTCCATCATCGGCACCACACAAGAACACTGGAACAACACCTTACGCTATTCAATCGGAGCTAACTATCGTTACACAGACCGCCTCAAATTGCGTACAGGCGTCGCCTACGATGAAGAAGCCATCGACAACAATCATAGAACCCCGCGCATCCCTGGCAATGACCGCATCTGGCTGTCTTTTGGCGCCAGCTGGCAATATAGTCCGCAGACTACCTTCGATGTCGGCTATGCGCATCTTTTTATCAAAGATGCCAGAATTCATGATGATCAAACCGCACTGGTGCCAAGTAGAGGGCTCGTTGATGGCAAATATGATGGTAGTGCCGATATCCTCAGCATGCAATTCACACACCAGTTCTAAGCCGCGCCATGCTTAAAAAAGCAGGCGCCAGCCGTGATAGCTTATTGCATCACGGCTGATTTACCTGAACTGCTATCGGCACATATTTCAGCGTGTAAGTTTCGTGTAAGCCGCTTGTCATTTAATCTTCATCTAACGCCTTGAAAATGCCTGTCTTGAAACACACCGACACACCGCTTTTTAGGATAGAAGATGAACATAGCGCACTTTTTCAAACTGGCATTATTACCACTGGCGATTAGCCAGGCATTCGCCGCCCAGGCTGACCAATCCACCACCACGAGTTCACAAGAATCTCCTTCTTTGGTGTCGCGTTTTATGAATGACGACAACCCTTTTCGTATCAATTTTGACCTGGGTGATCATCCTTCTTACTTCCAGGTGTATGGTTTGGTGGATATTGGCCTGACGCATATCAACCACTCTTTGCCAGAGAACTATGAGTTAGCGAATAACTTTTATCCTTACTCTGGCGCCAAAAAAACAGCCAGAACCACCTCTAGAACCAACTGGGTCAATGGCGGCTGGCAAGGTTCACGTCTGGGCTTCAAAGGCGAAGTGGCCAAGCTGCAAGCGTGGGATCATGACTTTAAATTTATCTACCAATTTGAAGCGGGCTTTAATACGCTGGACATGCGCTTGCATGATGCGGCACAAACGCTGGCGGATAACTCCGGCACCAATGCTAACTCCAGCGTCAGCGCCAACTCTTCCATGAACGGTGAATTGTTTACCCGCCAGGCCTGGGCAGGGATTGATGGTGGCTCATGGGGTAAGTTGACCTATGGTACGCAATATAACCCGTTCTTTGAAATCACCGTCACTTATGACCCTAACGGCAAGGCAGACAGCTTTTCACCCTTGGGTGAAAGCGGCACCGTCGGCGGTGGTGGTGGCGTGTCTGAAAACTCACGCATGAAAAACTCACTTAAGTACGGGAATACTTACGAGTTAGAGAGCCACGACAAAATCAACTATGCCGTGATCAACCAGTTTGGTAACTCTGCGGGGACTTCGCACGGCAATGGCTACACCACGCAATTGGGCTACGAAAGCAGTTCATTCGGCGTGCAATTGGCTTATGACAGATTTTTTGACTCAGTGAAGTCAGGCACGGCGGCGCCGGGCAATCCTTTGGCCAATGACACCATTGCGGTCTCTCTGTATAACACGCAAGCGGTCTTGCTCACCGGTAGATGGATGCCGACCAAAGACCTGAAAATCATCGGCGGCATGGAGTGGTACCAGTTACAACCTTCCTCCTCACGTTCGATTGATTACCACTCGATCTACGATCAAACCGTGTTTGGCGGCGTGGCAACCTCGGCTTTAAAACCAGGCTTCAAACAGGATAACTATGTGTATTACCTGGGTGCCAACTTTGACTTTGCGCAGCGTGTGCCAGCTCTGGCTGGCCTGACCACCTCTATCGGTTACTACCTGACCAAGGCAGACGCCATTGACGGTCCAACCGTTTCAACCAACTCACAGGGCAAGATTGATACCTGGACAGCGATGGTGGACTATAAGCTGAACAAGCGCTTTGATACTTACCTGGCTTATACCACCAACCATTTTTCTGGGGATAAATACCCAAGTGCCAGCAACTATACCAACGTCACTAGTTATGGCGCCGGTCTACGTATGAAGTTCTAATACCAGCGTTGAAACAAAAAAGACTCAAGCAATGCTTGAGTCTTTTTTTATGGCTGGTGCAGCGATCAAGCGAGAAATTTACGTCTGCGCGCCAACACACCAACGAATGCCAAACCAGCCAGCAGCATGCCATAGGTTTCTGGCTCAGGTACTGGGGTAACCACCAAGCCAGTAATGTCTGTTGGCTTAAACATGCCAGTCACATTGACCTGGGTATTGGTGTTCCAGCTATTCGCAATCACGTTACCGTTAATGGCTGCATAACCACCGGTAATATCTGCCAACGGTGCCAGAATTGTACCCGTCGCACCAGAGCCGGTCGTCAAGGCGGTGGCTTCGTAAAAGTTATACACCACATTGAAACCATACTGACTAAAGTTAGTGCCAGTGCCGCCATTAAAAGTCAGGCCATTGCCAGAAATATTCAGAATAATGGTCTGGCCGTTTGAAAAGCCACTGAATGTGGTGTTATTTCTAGAGTTAAACAAACTGCCATCAATATCAAAAATCTGCGCGCTGCTATTGTTGCTCGCAGTCAATTGCAAGCCGCTATAGTTATAAGTCGCTGTGCCGGTATTCGCCAGGGCTTTGAGGCTGGTAGACAGGTTTTGCAGATAGGTGCGCTCATTGGCGAAATTGATTGGGTCGGTATCTGTATAAGTGCCGGTAAAGCCAAAGTTTGAAGTCGTGCGGCTACCACCCACATCAATATTCCCATTCTTCACGCTACCATTGTTGAAGTTCAGGTTGTTTGCTACCACCAGCGCATTGCCAGCAACGGCTTTATTGAGCTCATTGACCGAGTAGCTGCTCGCATTAAAGCTGCCACCAACGGCCACGGCACCCTCAACATCAGAATTGCTGCTGGTAAAGTTGTTAAATACAAACACATTAAACTGACCGGCCACACCGAAATCTAGCACATCGGCTGAGGCCGTCATGCTTTGCATCGTCAGTATTGCGACGATTGTACTTTTGCACATCCAATTCATAGCGCACCCTTATCATAGACAAATACTTATCATCATAAATAATATTCAATAATGATATAACTGATTTATAACAGTTTTACCTCTGGCAGTGGATGGCCCGCTTGGGCGCATCGACGGGGAGAATCAGCGGGTAGTGGCAGCGGCCTCGCGCGATTGTTGTATCAGCATTTGCTCAAACGCCTCAGCAGGCACCGGCGGCGAGTAGAAAAAGCCTTGTGCATAATCGCAATGAATGTCTATCAGTAAGTCGCGTTGCAGCGCTGTCTCTACGCCCTCGGCAATCACTTTTAAGCCGAGTTTGTGCGCCATGACAATAATGGCTTCGCAGAGTACATAACTCTCATTACCCACATTGAGGTGACGCGTGAATGACTGGTCAATTTTGAGGTAGTCAATGTCAAATTTGCTGAGATAGGAAAGCGAAGAATATCCGGTGCCAAAGTCATCAATGGCTACCTGAATGCCCATATCCTTCAATTGCATCAAGCGCTGTTCAACCACCGGGTCTGGGTTAAGCAACAGGCCTTCGGTAATTTCGACCACAATGCGTTTCCCCTCAAGCCCCATCTTGCGTAGGGCATTGACCCAATCACTATTGGCACTGAGCTGCTCGACGAATTGAACCGGAGACTTATTGACGCTGATCGCAAAGTCGTCGCCCATCAGGGGCTGCCACTGCATGGCATGTTGCGCGGCCTGAAGAAAAATCCAGTCGCCCATGGCGATGATATCCCCAGTTTCTTCCGCTACCGGGATAAACAAAGCGGGGCTAATCAAGCCGCGCTCAGGATGTTGCCAGCGCATCAGGGCTTCTGCCTTGATAATCTTGCCATTCGCCAAGCTGACGATAGGCTGGTAATAAACACGCAGTTCGCTATTCTCAAGCGCCACGCGTAAATCACGTGCCAGATTGAGCCGTTGCGACAGCGCGTCCCTGATGGCAAGCGAAAAGAAACGCGCACTGTTACGTCCGCGACTCTTGGCTTCATACATGGCAAGATCGGCATGCTGAGTCATTTCTTCGGCATGTAATGCGTCTTCAGGATACTGGCTGATACCAATGCTCACCGTGACGAACACACGCTCGCCGCCAAGAATATACGCTTTAGAAATCTCCTGCATCAACTGATGGCATAACCCTTGAAGATCGGCATGCAAACCTGCTGGCAAAATGATGGCGAACTCATCACCGCCTAACCGGGCAACGGTCGCCGCAGCAGAGAGAACCTTCAGAATGCGCCGACCAACCTCGATCAACAACTCATCGCCATGTCGATGGCCCAGGCTGTCATTCACCTCTTTAAATCGATCCAGGTCCAGCAACAGCAGGGTTAAGTGCTGCTGTGTGGTCGCGGCGGCGGTGATCGCCTCTTTTAATTGATGATTAAAGTAATGTCGATTAGGCAGTTGCGTCAGGCTGTCATAATTGGCCTGTCGCCAGATCGCGGCATCGGCCTGTTTTTTATCTGTAATATCAATATGTGTGCCGCGCATCATCGCCGGCTCACCAGCGTCGGTGCGTGAAATCAAGCGGCCGCGATCAGCAATCCACACCCAATGCCCTGCTTTGTGCCGCATGCGGATATCACACTCATAAAATGCAATTTCCCCCGTTAAATGACGGGACACCAGCGTCATCGAGCTGTGCCAGTCATCCGGGTGTGTCAATCGTTTTGCAGTCTCTACATTGTGCGGCACCAGTTCATCAAGCGTATAGCCCAAGATCTCTGCCCAACGCTGGTTAAATTGGCAGAGGCCTGTTTGCACATCCCACTCCCAGGTGCCGGCACGGGTTGCATCAATAATGTCTGTGAGGCGCAGACGCTCAAGCTCTAACTCTGCGCGCTTGCTTTGTATTTCGGCCGTTTTTCTCTTCACGGCTACCCGCAGCATAAAAATCAGCAACAGCAAGGTTAAGCCAACCACCAGCAATAATGCCAGCGTCAGCATCACCTGCTTGGAGTACTCATTACGTTGTAAGGAGCTACCTTTCCATTTGGATTCGAGCGCGGTTAATTCTGCGGGACTAATGGCCGCGGCGCCTTGCTCTATCAGGGTTAACATGCGCCCATTGCCTTTTTTGACGGCACGGTGAAACTGCCCTTGATACAAGGTAAACGCGCGCAAAATCTGGCTATCTGCATTTAAACGATATAAGTAATAATGCGCCGGGTAATCGTCCATGCAGACGATTTTGACTTGACCGTTTAAGGTGGCCTGAATAATTTCTTCGTAATTGTTGTAGAGGCGAAACGATTTCACCCCTGCTTCTTTTAATTTAAAGATGCACCCATCGCCCTTTTGTACACCCACCGTAAATCCGCTCAGCGCTGCAGGCGCCGCCAGGCCGCTGATACTTTCATGCGCATAAATACCCACCGGCAGCGAAGCATAACTGGCCGAAAAATCGTACTTCTGCTCGCGCTCCGCATCTTTAAATATCATCTCGATGACGTCAGCATGGCCGCTCAGCAGTTGCTGCTGCGCTTGCTCCCATGCCGTTGACACCAAGGTCACCTTGACACCAGTCTTTTGCTCCCACAATTTCCAGAAATCCGCCACAATGCCTACCGTATTGCCGTTGGCGTCTTTAAACAAATAGGGGGGATAGTTATCGTCGCTAATCACCGTGATCGTCTCTGCCGACGCTGAACTCAACGGCAGGCTAGCGCATAGCAGCAAAGCGGAAACCAACCGACCAAGCGAGGTCATGATGAGACGCAACGAGCGTCTTGCAAACATGGCTGCAAAGTTATTCATGGGTAGTCAAATGTAAACGCCGCAATTGATCAAAAGATGCTCTTTGTTGTTATCGACAGAATCATACAAACATTTATGGCAATTGTCTTTTGATCAATGGTCAGCCATTGCCCATTGAGCATAAAAACATACTGGCCATAAAAAAAAGCGCCTGGGAGACCCATGCGCTTGTGTGTTGTGTTTAAGTGCTAAACATCCGGCGCGCCCGCCTTGATTTTGGCCACCCAGTCTTCGACTTGAATAAACCCGGCTTCGCGCGCTTTCTGGGCATCTGCGTCAGAGATCACATCTTGTACAAACTCCAGACGTTTCCACTCTGCCAGCGGCGTCTGGCATTCTGCCACCGGCACATAACGCGAGCTGCTGTCACGCGTATAGCGGTGAATGTAGCGCGGACAATTTTGCCACAACTCAGATAACGTCACTTTGACGACAAACTCGGCCTCTTGATACATGGCGAGCAAAGCGGGCTCATTGGAGACACTGCTCACCCCTTGCAAGCGAATACGGTGTGGACGCTCAAATGAAATAAACAGCATCCCAATATCCGCATTTTCGATCATATTACCCACTGAAAGCTGCATGCCATTGCCATCATAAATCGGGAAAATCAGCGTTTTGTCGTCGATGACACGCACAAAGCCAGGAAAGCCACCTTTATACGAAACCGTTGGGCGGCCTTGATGATCGACCGTAGACAAAAAGAACATATCCAGCGACTCAATAAAGCCTTTGGCATCTTCATCTATCTCGGTCTTGCAAGCGATCTCTTCAATACGATCTGCCAGCTTGCGAGTGCCTTGCTGGTCCTGTACTTTGCGGTGTGTTTCTCCAAACAAACGACTCATGTTTCCCCCTCAGGTGTGATTCAGTGGTTGTTGCTCTCATGCGCTTAACCGCGCCTTAAAACGATGCCCGCGTGGGCAGCGTCTGTGCCATGCGAGTCAACACGCTATCCAAGCGGGTGTATTGTAGGTCGTTCATACACCGCTGTCATTAAAACACCTTGATCAGGCGAATACTCCATAGACGCTGTGTTTTTTCCGGGTGATCCAGCGTCGACCAGGCGGTGCCCATCTGCACGGTGTAATATTGGCTGGCATCATAATGTAGCTGTGGCGTCAGCCGATAACGCCAGGTGCCACCGCGGCTGATTTCCTGATTCAATTCCAGCCCCAGCGTCAACCGTGACGAGACATCATAAAAAACCGTATTGTTTAGCAAATAATCGACTTGTGCGCTGCGATTCATATCATGTACACGCACCCCCAGCATACTCAATGACGACCACTGATCTGCCCATTGCTGCACATGGATAGCGGTCGCATCAGCAGACACGGCCCTGGTATGCTTATTCACATCTACAAACGCTTGCCAACCATAGGCAGCGCCTTGGGCATCGTCGATGCCCAGTGTGTGCTGAATCGCTAACTTATAGCGCTCATGGCTGGCATTCTCAAAGGGCAGTTCCACCTCAATCGCCCAATCATCTGCCAAGCCATACTCTAACTCCGGCGCCCAGCTCAGATCGCCGTTATAAGGGTTATAGTCTCCCAGGGCATTGATCTCCATTTCCCCCTGCCTGACGCCCAAAGGACGCACCAGGTCATACACCATCGGTTCTGGGATGTTTAATAGGCGACTACTTTGGGCAGCATCAGGCTCAACAAAGGCAGATGCAGTGCTGATTTCTGTCGCATGCGTGAGTGGGATGGTGGCGAGAAGCAGTGATGAGCCAAGCACCGCATGTGCGTATGTCATTAATACATTTACATCAATAAAATTCCATACTAACACGCCAGGTGCCTGTTAGAAACTAAGGCGCGAATGAGAAACCTAGATGCGTGTTAGAAAACATAGACGCCTAATAGAAACGCTGCTTACCTCCAGACGCTGTAAGTACTCCTGCCGCTTTGCTTGGCTTTGTAAAGCGCCATATCTGCTTGCTTGAGCAGTTGTTTCAGCGTGACTTCTGATGCAGGCTCATACAAAGTGAGGCCGATGCTCAGACGCACGGCGATTTCGCGATCATTAATGAGCATGGGCACTTTGAAAACATCCAATAATTTGGTCGCGACTATCACCAGCCCCTGCTCAGACAACTGATCTTTAAGCACAATGACAAACTCATCGCCACCCAGGCGGCTGACCGTGTCCATCTCACGGATATTCGACTTCAATCTGGCGGCGACGGCTTTAATCACTTCATCACCGACATCATGGCCATACTGGTCGTTAATGTCTTTGAAATGATCCACATCCAGCACCATGATGCCGAATCTTTTGTGATCACGCTTGGCTTCAGCGTGAATATAACTTAGCCGACTGTCGAGCAACCGACGATTGGGCAAACCGGTCAGGCTGTCCATCAGCGCGCCCGCCGACAGATAATAGCGCTCCTGGGCAAAAAAGTAAGCAATGCTGCCAACCAGCAGGCTGATCATCACACTCAACACCACGCCAAGGCCGCGACCAGGCAAGTCATGACGCAACTGATTGTCGATGGCCCATTCCCATACCCCGTTAGGCACTTCGCTCTGCTGAATAAAGATGTTTTTCTGAGCAAACAATGTTGGATCACCAAAAAACACCTGTTTATGATCTGCCGTACGGATGGCAAACGCGAAGTGAGGATTGCTGGCATCTTTAAACGCCGCTTGCAAAAAGCTATTGGTATCAATCACCGTCGACATCATGCCCCAGTAATGGTGATCAACAAAAATTGGAAAGCGATAAATCATGCCATTACCGCCCTGTATTAAATTCAAAGGCCCATCCAGCACGCCTTGACCAGAATCAATCGCCAATTTCACCTTGGGCCATTGCGAGGGGACTTCACGATAATCGACACCAATCATCTGCTCATTGCCCTGCTCAGGGTAAATATAAGCGAGCTTGTAATTGACGGCCACGGCCAGGTTTCGGACATGATGAGCATTGGCCCAGAGATCGGCCAAGATCGCCTGCATCTTCTCTTGCTTGAGTTCGTTGCGATAAACCTTGATAAAGCTTGAAAAGCCGTTAGAAATAAACAGCAGAGAGTTTAGCTCGCGGTCCAACTCAGCGCGCAACAAGCTGCCATAAGAGGCAGACTCGATATAAGCTTCACTTTCACTTCTTTCACGCTGATAATCGAGCAAGAACTGACAGAAGATAAAAGCCAACAGCGTGACCACCGCAGCAATCAACTGACTTTTAATGGTTTGACTTAATTTTCGAGGCACATGCTCAGCTCATAGTAAGGTCTACGAAGCATCTTAAGGCAGGCAGCTGGTTTTCTTTCACCCAAAAAACAGTAGATTTATAGGCTATTTATCCAAATAATTCACGCGATACTCAATTGCGTTGTTACATGCTCAAAGAGTCGTCGTCAGTCCCATTCCACAAAGCCGATAGCAAACGCCAGAATAAGCAGCACAGCCGCCAGCACACTCAATGCCCGGCACGGATCAATACTGCCGTTGACTGGCGACAAGCCTGTGCGCAAAACGTGTATGAAAGCCAGCACAACCAACACAATCAGCAATGTACCAAGCATGTCATTCTCCTCCAGCAATCATCCATCCGGGGCAATCAACTCGTCGATCTATCAGCCACCAATCAATCATGCACCTAAGCCTCTAATCTTGCGAGGCGGTGCAGGCTGAATCTGCCGTAGGAATCATCAGACAATTACGCTAGACTCCTCGGCGTCAGCCAAGCGATGCGCGATAGCTGTCTGCCCGGCATTATTCATCACGATAAGCAACAATGAATTAAATCAGAGTAGCTGCTATTCTCACGTTAAAAATAAAAACCAGCCTGCCAGAGCCAGTCAACGGGAATGCGCAACCACTGACATTCACGCCTGACCAAGCATGCATCGGCCAGTGATGCGTAATACCCTTCGCGGTTGTAGTTCGCGATGACAATGATGATAAGAAAGAAGCATGCATGGATGACGCACTCACAAAGGGGTGGAACAAAAATGTAGTGACGGGCACGATGACCCTACTGATGATTGCAACCGCCTGCATTTCGATTTTTTTATCGGTCATGATTGCGCACAACCAGGCCATCGCCAAAGAGACCAAACACTTGCGTGACATGACCCAAGACGTGTTGATGCGTATGAATAGTACGCGCGCCCAGTTCACCGAGATCGTGCAGGTATTTTCTGCCGTGGCTGAAAAAGACGCCTGCCTGCCACCACACATCAAACGCATGCAGACGTTCAGCATCAATGGCCTGTTTTTGCAGGGTATCGCCCATATTCGGGGCAACCGTATCGCATGCTCTTCTACCTCAGAGGTGTTCGATGGCATGACACTGGGTGAACCGTTGCGAACGGAAGCGGATGGCACACGGGTGTGGACCAATATTCAAATCGCTGACTGGCCAAATCAACGTCTGGTGATGCTTGAACGGGCAGGCTGGGCGGCCATTTTCATTCCCAGCCATGCATTACAGGCATTGGGAAGCGCCGAGATTTCGGTTGGCGTATTTGGCATACAATCTCACCAGCTATACACCGCCAGGGGTGATATCAATCCACTTTGGATAAAAAGGTACAACGGAGAGCAAGCACTCACTTTTATAGACAAAACACGTCATATGCTGGTGTACATTGCGCCGAATGCGCTGCACCTGAGCGCGGTGGTCGCCGCAATACCACTCAAAGACATCAACGACGATATGGTGGCCTTTATTCAAATCCTGATACCACTGTCGCTGATTGTTGGCTTGTTACTGGGGGGCGTGGTTGTGTACATGCAGCGTACCCGCTACTCGACAAAATCAGCCATTTTACGCGGGCTGGCAAAGCACGAGTTTTACCTGGAATACCAACCGATCATGCATCTGCAGAGCCGTACCTGTATCGGTGCTGAAGCCCTGATTCGCTGGAAAACTGCCGATAACACCTTCATCAGTCCAGACATATTTATTCCTGCCGCAGAAGTAGCAGGCGTGATCTGCCAGATTACGCAACGGGTGTTTGAGCTGGTAAGCAGAGACATGCAGCAGGCATTCAATACACATCCAAGCTTTTATGTCGGCATCAATATTTCTTCACATGACATTCGCTCAGGCGCGCTATTAACGCTGATTCAACGGCTCATCACCAGCACCGGCGCCCAAGGCCAGCAAATTCTGATCGAAGTCACCGAGCGCGGCTTTCTGGATGATGATGACGCGCTGTCCACCATCAAACAAATCCGTGATTGTGGCGTCCGCGTCGCGATTGATGATTTTGGCACGGGCTATTCCAGCCTGGCCTACCTGACCAAATTTCAACTGGATTACCTCAAAATTGACAAAACGTTTGTCGACTCCGTCGGCACCGACGCTGTCACCAGCCATGTTGCGTTCCACATCATTGAGATGGCAAAAACACTGTCGCTGAATATGGTTGCCGAAGGGGTAGAAACCACCCATCAGGCCGACATTTTGCAAGCACGCGGCGTCCACTATGTGCAAGGCTGGTTATTCTCAAAATCGCTCAAGCCAAAAGCGTTTTATCGCTACCTGGAAAACCATGCATCGCTTTCAGCCACTGGCGAAGATCCAGCACCGCCTGCCTGATGCAGGCGGCGGCTCAATTCTCTTAGGATAAAGACGCGACGGTTATGACTTGAAAAACTGAATGGGAATGCTGCGTTTCTGGTCATCCACGCACAAACCATCGCCAATCACAAATACACTACCAAGCAAACCATCGCCTTCAATATTGACTTTAAAGTCGCAATTCAGCACCGCTTTTTGATTGGCGAGTAAAAAACTCTTGCCGGCATAAGCGCGGCGGCTCACCGCTTCAGATGGCGCATCAGAAGGCCGCGACTGAGCAACGGTGGTCACCGTACTGGTCGCCGTCCATTTGCCGCTCAACTTACCATAAGGCGACTCTTCAAAAGCGATATCGCCATCATTACTAATATCATTGATCAAGATAGTGCCCGCATAGACGGTGCCATCCAAACCAATCAATTGCGCCTTATTCTGATACACACCCAACTTCACCATATTGACCGAGCAAGCTGGCAGCATGCATAACACCGCCATCAATACGCCAAAACACTTCATTCCCTGAACTCTCATCCCTGCCTCACATGATTTCAAATACTGATAGACTACCGTCAACATATCATCCCCTCGTGACAGCCGACCCTTTTCTTATATCGCCACCACAGCTAGTCAGCGCGCGGCTACTGCATCGTCTGCGCCAAACAACCTTCCTTCCCTCACTCTCCCAGTCGCCTTGCCCAAGCGTAGGCCAATCAACGAAGCGGGGTTTTAAAACAGAGAACGCAACTGAAACGCGCGGAGACGGTCTTAAAAGCTGTGAATGCGGCTTGATTAAGACCATTTATCACACTTTTTGAGTGAGATTGCAACTCTAATTAATATTGCCCACAAAATTAATTTATGAAAATGTTAATCCGAGCTGATTGCTTGTTTGTTGTCTGCGAGCAAGACACCTCTCGGTCAGCGATGTGTGTTTAGCCTGTCTGATTGTCCATCGATCAAGCCGCGCTTGGATTGCGCCTCATCAGAAATACTGAATACCGCTGCAAAATAACCGTTAACCCTTGGTAGCAATCCTCTTGTTATCAAATACAATTTAATTTACATAAAATAGATAGAATGCTGGGAGATAGGTGAATGTCGTTGCAGCGTTCAATCATGGGCCATATCAGGATGTTCAAGTCTTTCATCTGGGTCATCGGCATGTGTCTTAGCTGGCAGCTATCGGCACAGGAGATATTACCCGACGGCGCGCAAGCCGCAGAACCGCTGCATCCATTATCATTGACAACTCAAGAGCGTCTCTGGATAAAACAGCATCCCACAGTAGGTGTCGCTGTCAGAAACGGCTGGATGCCAGTGGAGTTTCAACTGGAAAACCAGCGACACAAAGGCGTGTCGATTCAATATCTGCAAAAAATTAGCCAGCTGACCGGTTTAAAATTTACGATTATTGATTATCACGATGACATCACAAACGCAGAGGCGTCAGTGATGACTGGCATACGCGGAAACCAGCTCACAGCAACAGGATTCAAGCGGCTGTCCACGCCTTACCTGGACACGCCTAATGCGATTTATGTCGCGGCCCATCATGGTCTTTACCAAAGAGCGCTGACCCTGAACGATCTTGCCCATCAAACCGTGGCGGTGTTCAGAGGTGGCCCACTCGCCCAAAGACTGAAAGCCAGCGTGCCCGGCATCAAAATCAAACTGGTAGATGTTGCGGATGAAGCTTTTGAGTATCTGGATGCGGGCCTGGCAGATGCTTACGTGGGTAATGAACTGGTGCTGGATTACCATCTGGATTTTCATAAAATCAACTCTGTAAGAAAAGTCGGCATGACGCCGATCACCAGTCCAGTGTATATGGCTGTCAGCCAGAACGACCCTGCGTTGGAAGGTATTTTAAACAAAGCCACGTTGCACATCGGCACCAATCCGCCAGAGCTGATGGAAACCTGGCAGAGAAGTCCGGATCATCCTTTGATGAAGTACCAGCTCGCAGCGCTGGCATTTTTTGCGGTGTTACTGCTAATCCAGTTACTCAAACAATACAAGACCAATAAAAAACAGGCGGTGGCGGCTCAGCATCAGATCTGGTTTCAGGCCAACCATGATTTTTTAACCAAGCTGCCTAACCGGTTTCAACTCAAAAATGAGCTGCATCAGGCTTTGCAAATCGCGGCGCAACGCGGCACGCGCATTGCCGTCATGATTATGGACCTGGATAACTTCAAGGAGATTAATGATACCGCCGGTCATGCGGTGGGTGACGAGGTGTTGATCGCGGTGGCTGAGCGTATACAGTCTGTCATCATGCCGCCGAACATCACCGCCAGATTCGGTGGTGATGAGTTTTTAATCGTGGTACAAGAAGATGCCAGTGAGGAAAAACTGCGCACCCTGTGCACGCGGTTGATTACCACCATGGCGAGCCCGCTTAAGCTGCAACAAAAATCATTTACGGTGTCAATCAGCATTGGTGTGGCGCAGTTTCCGGATCATAGCCAACAGGCGGATGAATTGATTATGTTTGCCGACCAAGCGCTCTATCAGGCCAAGCGTACAGGCAAAAACAAGTTCATCCTGTTTAATGAAGGCATGCATGATGTGTTTACCAGGAGAGCCCAACTCAGCAATGCGTTAAGGTATGCCGTGCAAAGAAACCAGCTGCATCTGCAATATCAGCCCATTTTCAACCTCACCGACTTGCAATGCGAAAAAGTAGAAGCGCTATTACGCTGGCAACACCCCGAATTCGGCAGCATTTCACCCGCCGTCTTTATCAGCATTGCCGAAGAGTATGGCTATATTATTGAGCTTGGAGAGTGGGTTTTCCAGCAAATCATGCGTGATTTCACCAAGATCAACCGCCAATTTGGTCAAGTCGAAATTTGCATCAATATCTCACCCCTGCAATTTTCACAGCCCGCGCCCATTCAGCAATTTATCTCGACCCTGGCTTCGAACGGGATAGCCGGCGCACAGTTTTGTTTTGAAATCACCGAAGGCCTGCTATTGGAGGCGTCTGGTAACGTTATTGAGACGTTGAACAGCCTGCAGGCGCAGGGCATCAAACTGGCGATTGATGATTTCGGCACTGGCTACTCATCACTGGCTTATCTGAATAAATTCAACATTGATTACGTCAAAATTGATCAGTCTTTTATCAGACACATTACTGACAATCAGAATGACCAGGCCTTGTGCAAAACCATCATATTCATGGGTAAGCAACTCAATATCAAACTGATTGCCGAGGGCGTGGAAACCCTGGCACAAGAAGTCTTGCTCAAGGAAATGGGTTGCCAATACTCTCAGGGCTACTACAGAGCGCGCCCGGTAGACCTCAGCGCCTAGCTAGCCGTCATTAGAGGCCCGATAGCCGCCAAGCCCAACATTGACTGGACTTGGTGGATACTTGGCGTGAGGGTGAAGTCTGCCTGCTTGATCAGGTGCCTGTGCGTTGCAGCAATCGTCCCGCTTGCGTGCCACGTGTTGTTGGCTCCAGCTTGAACTGACTGATCACTTCCGCCAGTTGATTCGCCTGATCGACCAGAGACTCTGCCGCTGCTGCGGCCTGCTCAACCAGGGCTGCATTTTGCTGCGTGCTGTCGTCCATGCTGGTGACCGCTTGATTCACCTGATCAATGCCTGCGGTTTGCTCGGTAGACGCGGCTGAAATTTCATTGATAATGTGCGCGACACGCTGCACAGCGCTGACCACTTCATCCATGGTGATGCCTGCATTTTCAACCAATCGGGTGCCCTCTGAGGTCTTGGTCACAGAGTCAGTAATCAGTACTTTAATTTCTTTGGCCGCACTGGCAGAGCGTTGTGCCAGGTTACGCACCTCGCCTGCGACCACGGCAAAGCCGCGCCCTTGCTCACCCGCACGTGCTGCTTCGACCGCCGCATTCAAGGCCAGAATATTGGTTTGGAAAGCAATGCCATCAATCACCGAGATAATATCCTCGATTTTTTTCGCACTTTCGTTAATCGCACCCATGGTTGAAACGACCTCGTTCACCACTTTGCCACCTTTGATCGCAATGTCTGAGGCCTCTAGCGCCAGATGATTGGCCTGACCGGCATTTTCCGCATTCTGTTTCACAATCGAGGCCAACTCTTCCATGCTGGCAGCGGTTTGCTCCAGGCTGGAGGCCTGACTCTCTGTGCGCGATGACAGGTCTACGTTTCCACTGGAGATTTCATTGGCGGCCGTTGCGATTGTTTCAATCGCCTGCGTCACGGCGACAATCGGTGCCACAATCAGGTCCAGCGTATTATTGACGCCCTCCACAATCTCACGGAAATCACCAGCATGCTTGGTCGCATCGGCACGCACGGTAATACGTCCTTCACGCGCCGCATCGGCCAGCAGGTTGACGTCGGCCACCAGATCATTCACAGCATCAATACATGTATTCAGGTTGTTTTTGATCTCGTTAAAATCGCCCTGATAAGGCGTGGTGATTTTGGCCGGAATCTGGCCATTAGAAATATCGGCGACGCATTGCGCGGCGACATTGAGCGGGCCAATCACCGAGTCCAGTGTGGCATTGACGCCCATGACAATTTTTCTGAAGTCGCCCTGATGCCGCGTCACATCGGCACGTGTCGACAAGCGGCCCTCTATCGCGGCGTGCGAGAGCAGGTTCACATCCGTGATCAGCGTATTCACGGCGCCGATACACTGATTCAGGTTGTTTTTAATGGTATTGAAATCACCATGATATTCGTCCGTGATTTTGGCCGGAATCTGACCTTGCGCAATCTGCTCCACATATTTCGCCGCCACATTCAACGGCGTAATCAAGGCATCCAGAATCTGGTTAATGCCCTCGCCAATCTGCTTCACAAAGCCAGTGGGCAACTGCTCGATATTGACGCGCTGCGCCAGGTTGCCTTGGGCGGCTTCTTGCACCAGGCGGAACACCTCCTTCTCACCGATCGCCTCAGCCGTGCGGTCTGTCCACTGCGTCATCCGACCCAGATAGTCGCCTTTGGCACTAAATACCGGAACGATCAGCACCTGTATTTTCTTGCCATACATATTCACTTCCGCAAACTCAGGCTGCGTGAATGTGGTTTTGAACAATTCGGGTTGATCAGAGTATTCGAGATACTTGCCGATGCTGCTGCCTATCATATTGTCCACGGCATAATCTGGAAATTTAGCGGCAATCTCTGGGGCCATTTCCGCCCACACCTTTCTGGCAGCATCGTTCATGTATTCCAGATTGTGCATGCTGTCGCCAAACGTCAGCGCCACAGCACTCTGGTCTAGCGCAGACTGCAAACGGCGCGTCTGTTCGGCCATCTTTTTCGCATCGTTAACATCAAAGCCGATTTTGATTTGCATGCATTTAAGCATTTTCATGATGGCGCCAAACTCATCGTCGCCACGCGTATCGATACGCACCTCCAGATTGCCACCCGCCAGACCATTCACGGCATCTTGCATCACCTGCAAGGCATTTTTTATCTTAAATGCGCACAGGGCAACTGCCACCGTCGCTGTGCCCAGGCCTACCCCTGCGCCCAGCCAGGCACCGGCATGACCGGCGGAGACCGCATAAGCCGTCATGGCCGCCACTGGCGTCAATACAGCCGTCGCCAGCTTATACAGCATCGGCAGATCATGTATGCGTGCCGCCCATTGTGCTCGCCAACCGGGCTTGGGCAACTTACCCTCGCGCATGAACGCATACAGCTTTTCCGCATGTTCAATTTGTGCACGACTGGCCAGCGAGCGCACAGACATATAGCCAATGACCGTGCTGCCTTCACGAATCGGTGCGACATTGGCCTCTACCCAATAATGGTCGCCATTTTTACAGCGGTTTTTGACGATGCCGTTCCACGGCTTACCCGCCTTGACACTCCGCCACAAGTCTTCAAACGCCGCAGCGGGCATATCCGGGTGGCGGATAATATTGTGGTTCTTGCCAATCAGTTCCAGCTCAGAAAAACCACTGATTTCAATAAAGTCGCGATTAATATAGGTAATTGCCCCTTTTAAATCGGTTTTGGAAACAATGGAAACGCCTTGTTTCAGGACAATCTCTTGTTGTGTCACGGGCAAATTAATCTTCATAATATCGGCGCCTTTTCAGCAAAAATGTCGCTTTCGCAAGCGTTCAATCTACGCTGTTTTTTGTCTTCAGCATGTGCCGATCACATCGCCTTTTTGCCAGTAATTTAAGCATTAAAAAAGCCCAGGGGATTCCCTGGGCTGATCTGTGAGTGCGCGAAGTGAATCGTCTCAATCGGTGAGCACTGCGCTTGCCTAAACGTTATATACCGTGCGCGCTCAGTTTATCCAGCTCCACATTATTTTCTGCCGCATGACATTCCAGAATCTCCACATCGCCTTTGCCAAAATTCAGCTTTTCTACCGAGTTAATATTGCTGGCAAATTTGTTGTCCAACTCGCCACATTTACGTGTACGTCTGCTGACAAAATTCAGATAGTCTTTTTTTCTGCTTTCTAACTGCGGCGCAGGCACATCGCTATCGTTCATAAAACTGGCGTAAGCACTTCTCAACCGCAATTCGGACACACTCCAGATATTAAACACAATGATTTTGGTGGGCGGGTTTTTGGGGGCAAGCTCTTCAACCACCGGCTGTACCGGACTGGTTGAATGCTCGACGACAGGCGAACGCCCCTCTAGAACTTGCTCTGCTGTCACTTTTGCTTTTGCTTTTTTGCGTGCAGGCTTTGCTTCAGTGACAGTGACTGCTGGGGTAACTGCTTCAGGCATGCTTGCCTCTGTCGTCTCTTGCTTAATCTCACCGTGATCAACCACAGTCGCGGCCTCAGCCACCGCTGGCATTGGCGCGGTTTGGACGTCAACCTGAGTTTGGGCGCGCACCGTTTGATGGGAGAAACTGCTGTTGCTCTCTTCTTTAGAAAGCAAACCCAACAAAATCACCACCAGCAAGCCAATCAAGATCAGATTGACCTTGCCAATATCCGTTGCCCCGCGCTCGGATTTCTGCGACGTCGCAGCGTACTGCGCGTCTTCATGCAAGCACATTACATCGTGGCTGGCATGGATATTTTTAGCAGGAAACAGATGCCTCATAAATTCAGTCGATTGTGTGTTGATGCCAATAGATCATTCAATGTTGAACAATGCCCTAAAAATGCGCAAGATTCAAGCCGGACAAGCCGGCCTGCGCTGCAAGTCATCAAATATACAGGCCATGCGCCTGTTGTGGCCAGACTGATGCGGGGGTGACCATGTCAACCTTACGCATCCTCTGCCCTGTCAGCCATGTGCCACTCTCAGCAGGGGTCGCTGTCTGGCTGCGACGCGCTTCGCGCAACAATGCATCCATGACATGCGCGCGTTCAGCCGTCTGAAGATGCTTGCGATCAGTGAACCCGTTAGGACTGGCCACGACGATCGCCGCCACACCCTTGGCTGCACCACGCGCATCGGCCTGCACATCCATGGGTGTCGTCGTACCAATCGAAATTGCGGTCAAAAACAGTCCAACAAACATCAGCAGCAATGCCGCTGAGGCAGCGCCAGCGGTAATTGCAATCAATGACATCGCCGTCGTGGCACCATCAGGTGAATGCGGTGTTTTCATGGAAGCCTCCCCGTTTAAACTTGTGTTCACATTTAGACAGGTGCCATCATGCGGTATTCAGACTGGTTTCTCTATGTCACTAGCGCTGAATTTAGTGTAGGAATTATCGGACAAAGCAGAATGTCTTTATAATTGATTGGTCGCAATTAAATACTTGCCAGGCGCCTATATGGACTTCAACGTACTCTCCGCTTTCTATCTCGTCCCGCTGTTCATTTCCGCCATCGGCGGCTTGATTGAATTTAGAAATTGCAGCTTTGAAACCCCCAGGCACGCTTTGAGCAAAGCTTTTTTCCTCAGTTTCAGAAGCCTGGTGCCGGTGCTCAATATCTTCTCGGCCATTTTGTACCTGATTACTTGCGGCACCTTTACATGGAAAAGATGTGCGTGGAAAAGCGGGTCACCACCGAAAAATTAAGTGCTATTGAAACAATCAGCGTCTGAAGAAAGAGGCCATGGCAAACGTTGGCTCTCTCAAAGCACCATCAAGGAAAATATAGATGCTTAAATATTGGTTATTTCTGTTCGCGGCCATTGTGAGTGAGGTGACGGCGACCTCGTCACTCAAAGCGAGCGCTGGGTTCAGCAAACTCTTGCCTTCGGTGGTGGTTGTGGTTGGCTATGCCTTGTCGTTTTACTTTTTATCGCTGGTATTAAAAGCGATTCCCATCGGCATTGCCTATGCAGTGTGGGCGGGGCTGGGGATTGTGCTGCTGGCGCTGGTAGGTTGGATTGTGTTTGGTCAGGCGCTGGATACCCCGGCGATGATCGGCATTGCACTGATCTTGGCAGGCGTTATCGTCATGAATGTGTTTTCAAAAACAGTGGTCCACTAGTGGCTGGCAACAAGCCGAGTGTGAGTGACCACTAGCTTGCCATCACCGACTGAATCAATGCTCTGTTTTCTGTAGAAACCTCCAGAAATTCCAGGTTTGTTCTAAAGCCCTGCAAGCCGCACAGAGATGACAAAATCACCCGACAATGAAACTGGTAATGTCTTAGTGTTGCCCCTGCAAATACCGGCACATTCACTTTACATACCTGCCCTGGCTGATATTGCTTATCGACAAAAAGGCTCATGCCGCTATGTGAAATATCGTGGGTGAATACCTGATACTGAGCGCCCATACTATCGACTAACTGCGATTTTTTGTGCCACGAGCGACGATTGTTGTCTATTGAGGGATTGTGCCAACGACTGGAAGACATGGGGAACTACTGCTGACTGAATTGCTCTGCATTATATGATAGGCCTCAGTTAAAAAGACTGTATTTTCTGCTTAGGTAAATCAACTTTACGCATGCTATCTGGTCATCACACATTCATAAACAATGCATTAAACTATCGATTGTTTGTCTTTCGCTGCAATCCCTGACTCTATAGAAAAGAAACATGCATCGCACGCTGACTCCATTTTTACCTATCCCTCTGGCAGCACTCACCGTGGCTATACTGGCTGCCTTGGCAAACACCAGTTTGGCCGCCGATGATACACCTCAACCATCAACGATCCGGCTGCCGGGCATTTATCACGTATGGGGCAAAGACACCGCAGACATGCCCGCCATCACATTCGATGCGTTAGAGCAATGCATGAGTGCTGACGCCACCATCAGGCAGCAATTCGACCGTTTTCAGCTTGAAACCAAGAAGATGAATGATGAGGTACTCAACGCCGAAAACCTCGTTCAGGCCAATCAGTATGCACGGCAGGCGCTAGAAAAAGAGGGTAGCGGCCTGCAGGCAGACATTGTGGCCATGAACGCACGCAATGACGCGCTTGCTCAAAGGAAACAGGCGCTCGCTGCGCAAACCCGGCAGAGAGTCGATGCGGCGACCGCCAAAAAAATCAATCAACAGGTTGATCAGTTTAATCAAGACACGCTGCAATTTAATGCCGACTCATCGGCGCTCAGCGAAAAAGCGCAGCAATTAAAAGCCAAACAACAGCAATTTAATGACAGCCTGCCAGGCTTAAAAAGCCAGCTGGATCAAGTCAACAGCAGCACCAGTGAATTTAACGAACGAAAAAAGAATTTTAATAATACGCTGGCGGCTTACAAAGACAAGTGCACAGGCGAGCACAAGCTAGAAAAGTAAAAAGGCACCTCGGAGGAGATGCCTTTTGCATTGAGATCAATATGCGTTAATCGAATGCGGGTAGGGAATGTTTTACCCCGTTTAAAATAATTAGCGCAAATTTCACGCATCAGTTTAAACGGTCCTAGTGGCAAAGCACGCCCTGAGCAACATCATGCCGCCAAGTGCCCATTTTTCCTATGGGAGATTTTCCCTTATCTGCCGGGAACGCATGAAATATCCGCATGTACACGCTCAAGTCGGGTGAATCACCCGCACCACCTGTAGCCGCCGCGATTCGCCATTAGGAAATGGCCAATCAATTTCGTGCCCGACCTTTAACCCTAGCAAGGCAGAGCCAACCGGCGAACAGACAGAAATCTTACCCAGTTTTAAATCGGCTTCTTCCGGAAAACACAGTTGCACCTCGCGTGTTAAATCGTTGCTTTTATCCAGGTAAACCACGCGCGAATGCATTTTAACGACATCCGCTGGCACTTGCTCGGCAGCCACGACCACGGCACGTCCCAGCTCATCACGCAACAAGGCATCATTGGCAAGCACGGATAAGCGTGCATAGTCCTGATCCGACAATATTAAGTGTTCAACGTCCATATTCCTCAACCATCTCAATGCTTATTAACCCCTGGGGCAAGCGGACAGAATAATCGGGACAACGAGGAAAAATAAGCCTGTCAAAGAGAATATGACTGTTTCTTATATGGCTACAATCATGGCCATTTGCAATGGTCTAAGTGCGGTACTAGTCTTGGTCCCAGTAAGGCTCAGCCCCAAAACGCTCAGACAGATAATCGATAAATAGCCTGGTTTTTAAAGGTAAGTTACGTTTAGGCAAATACAGTGCATAGACGTGTTGCTCTACCGGGATATATTCAGACAACACCGATTTCAGCCGCTTGGACTGCAGGTCTTTGCCGATGATAAATGTCGGCAACAGCGCCAACCCAAAGCCACCCAATACCACTTGAGAGAGGGCTTCATCGTCATTAATCCGCAACCTGCCCGCGACATTCACCGTGACCTCGCCCGCAGGCCCGTTGAAGCGCCACTGGCCTTTATCGCCCGAGTGAATATAATCCAGGCAATTATGGTTGACCAGGTCTTGCGGCATCACCGGGATGCCATGCTGCTCAAAGTATTTTGGCGTGGCGCACAGATTGCGCCGAATCGGCGCCAGCTTTCTGGCAACTAAACTTTGCGGCAGGTCTTTCGTGATCGCAATCACAACGTCGTAGCCTTCTTCAGTCACATCCACCTGGCGGTCGGTAATCGTCATGTCGATTTCCAATTGTGGATGGCGATCCATAAACGCAGCAATCGCAGGCGCAATATGCAAGGTGCCAAAGGCCACCGAAGCCGCCACTTTCAGCACGCCTCTGGGCTGCGCATTCATGCTTTCTATCATTTGCTGCGCTTCCTCTGCCTCCTCGCGGATGCGGGTGCAATAGTCGTAAAAGCTGGCGCCAATTTCGGTGAGGCTTAAATGGCGGGTGCTCCGATTCAATAGGCTGGCGCCCAAGGCATGCTCCAGCTTGGCCACCGCTTTACTCACGGACGACTTGGTCATGCCCAACTTTCTGGAGGCGGCCGAAAAGCTTTGTTCATTCACCACATGGGCAAAAATGATCATCTGATTTAAATCATACATGCCTTGATTGTATCCCAAAAAGAAACAGTTAAATGCGCTTTAGATGGCTAATTTTATGCCCAGAAATCTATACCATAGGACACGAATCATGTGTAACGTGAAATCCATACTGAGGATGTTGAGCCATGTATCACGCATTGTTAAAGACTAAATTGTTCCTCCTGAGCTATCTCGTGCTGGTGTTGCCGACGGGTTTAGCGGACGCTGGCATCATCGCACACAACGCCATACTGTATGGGTTGTCCATGGTGGGGATCTGGGCCATCTGTCTGATCAGAGGCCACATCATCGGCAAATACTGGCTGGTCGCCATCCCCTCCGTCGCCTTTGTGTTCGATTTGATGCCCGCATTGGCAGCGATTGGCTTGGTGCCTTACTTGTACCATCTGCTGGCCATGGTGATTGGTGCCGCCTGCTTGGCTGACGCGCCGCCAGCGAGTGACCTGACCACCTGAGAGGAAGTCAGCCCCCAAGGCATGCAGATTGCACAGCTGCTGATCTTAATGAACGGCGCGTCGATTAAAAAACATCAATAAATACACAACAATCGCCGTATTGATGAGCAACACGATCAGTTTGAAATGCGTATAGTGATTGAGCAGCGCATACACCTCGTATGGAATCAGCACGCCAATACTGGCGATACCCAATGTTCTTCCCCATGGGCGCTGGTGCCATAGACCAATAGACTCAGACAGTTTGATAATCACATACAAAAAAGCACAAACGCAGGCAGCGATCAGCTCGCCTTGGCTAAAGTGGGCCGCCAGCATGAGCAGCATACTGACGTAATGATTTTGAGGATTGATATGCAGCTCACCGACAAGCGCTTCTGCCAATGCACCAGCATTGAGATGAAAAACAAAAATAAAAACGAGTAAGGTCATCAACATCAGCAAGGCCTTAGCACCTTCAAACAATGCGATGACTCTAAGACCTAAGCTATTTTGAAGTTTCAATCCTATGCTCCTGTGCCCAATGCGTTGTTGAATGACTGTTGATCTCTCATAGAAACACGGCAATCCATTTTTAGCCAAGTTTATCGTCTGAGATTCTGTATTTTGGGTCTTCAAGCAAGTTGACTTCGATCACAGCCTTCGCATTTTCCAGCAACTCCTGACAATCGGCACTCAGGTGTTTCAAATGCAATGTTTTTCCTGCTGCTTTATATTTAGAGGCCAGGTGGTCAATCGCCACGATCGCAGAATGATCGACAATACGCGCTTGTTTAAAATCAATAATCACCTGTTCCGGATCGTCAGCAATCTCGAACAACGCCTGAAAGTTGGCCACAGAAGCAAAAAACAAGCTGCCATGCAGCGCGTAGACTTTAGCCCCGGCGTCATTTACTTCGCTGTGCACGGCTATTTTCTTTGCATGTTCCCAAGCAAACACCAGCGCAGAAACAATCACGCCAGCAATCACGGCGATTGCCAGGTCAGCCACAATTGTCACCGCGCCTACCAGCAAGCCGACAAAAATATCTTGTTTGGGCACTTTGCCAAACAGTTGCAAGGTGCCCCACTCAAACGTTTTTTCAGCCACCACAAACATCACACCTATCAAGGCAGCTAATGGAATCATTTCAATCCATCTGGAGGCAAAAAGGATGAATGAAAGCAGAAAGAGGGAGGTGGCAATGCCTGATAGCCGCTGCAAGGCGCCATTACCGATATTAATCATGCTCTGGCCAATCATGGCACAGCCCCCCATACCGCCAAATAATGCGGTGATGATATTAGCCGCCCCCTGCGCGAGTGCCTCTTTGTTCGGGCGACCACGCGTGTCTGTCATTTCATCAATCAGATTGAGGGTGAGTAGTGTTTCAATCAAGCCCACTGCGGCCAGGATCAAGGCATAAGGAAAGATGATATATAAGGTTTCCAAAGTCCAAGGCACTTGCGGGAGGTGAAAGCTTGGCAAGCCGCCTGCAATCGAACCCAAGTCGCCGACCGTTTTCGTGTCCAATCCAAAGTAAATCACGCTCAGCGTCACCGCGATAATCGCCACCAGGGTTGAGGGAACGGCTTTAGTGAACCTTGGCAACACGTAAATAATCGCCATGGTGGCGGCAATTAAGCCGATCATGACATATAAGGCACTGCCGGTGATCCAGACGACCCCACCGTCGGCGTTCGTCGTTTTAAAGTGACCAAACTGTGCAAGAAAAATCACAATCGCCAATCCATTCACAAAGCCAAGCATCACCGGATGCGGCACCATGCGGATAAACTTGCCGAGTTTGGCCACCGCAAACAAGATTTGCAACAGCCCCATCAAAACGATGGTAGCAAACAGGTATTGCACGCCATGCTGCACCACCAATGCCACCATCACCACGGCCAAAGCGCCTGCCGCGCCCGAAATCATGCCAGGCCGCCCGCCAAATGCCGCGGTAATAAACGACACTAACACGGCCGCATACAGGCCGGTTAACGGTGAAACATGGGCAATCAAGGCAAAGGCAATCGCCTCTGGCACCATGGCCAACGCCACGGTTAAACCACTTAAAAGGTTCACCTTAATCTCATCAAATCGAGTGGGTGAAGGTTGTATCGACAACATGCGAAACTCCAATCAATCTTTAATCCCAAGCGTACGCGCATGGCATCATGTCATGTGAAAAACAGAAAATAGCGGTGATTGCGCAGCCTGGAAAATCGGGCCTAAAGCAGAGGGATAAGCAATTTACATGGGTATCGCGCTTGATTGTTTAGCAGATTATAAACGTGACGCATGTCCGTGACAAAATCAATTCTAAGCGCCAACCATGCGTCTGCTTCATCCAGACGAGCCACATGTGCCGTCAAACGCATCGCCTTTGAATTGTTTGTATGTCTGCAGCATTATTTGATATATTTATATAAATAAGTTAGTCAATCAAGCGTGTAATGACTCTATGACAACCACGCGAGACTTCTGCAGTTGCATGGATAAAGCCCCCAAAAGGGATGGCATGGAGATCGAAAAAATGCGGTTTTTGAATGAGAATGTGCTGTTCTTCACCATACTCAGCTTTATTTTAGGCGGCGTATTAATGTGTGCTTATGCCATTGAAGAGAATCAAGCACTGCCCAGAAGCGCAGATATGCCCCAGCCAGCGCGAATGGAGCATGCTGCTGTTTCTTTAGAGGCCCATTCCCTTGATCAGGCAGATGATCACGCGGCCCAGGCCATACCACATTAAGTGCACGCGTCGCCACACCAAGGCTAGTCGGTCATTCTTAGGACTGAGCATTCAAGCCCACAAGCATGGTGCTAAAGATTTTTACGGCCTTCTTTTGAGACCGTGTACACTAAAAATATTGATTCACGTTCAAGAAAACATTATTCATGCCGACCAACTTCATTTCACTCAATGTCTGCGCCGCGATTATTTTCGCATTGGCATTGATACATACCTTCAGCGCCAAATCGATTGAGCATTTAGGGCACCGGTTTCCTAAGCACAGCGGGGTATTTCATTTGCTCGGCGAAGTCGAGGTCGTGTTCGGTTTCTGGGCATTTATATTGGTCGCGGTCATGGCCAGTTTTTATGGCAGTGAAGAAGCCATACACTACATAGAATCCAGACATTACACCGAGCCATTATTTGTCTTTGTAGTGATGGTGGTGGCGGCGTCCAATCCCGTGTTATCAGTGATCCGTCAAACTGTGTTATCGGTCTCGCGCATACTGCCTATTCAGTCAATAATCGGCCAGACATGGCTGGGCCTGGCGTTGATCCCCTTGCTAGGCTCATTAATCACAGAGCCTGCGGCCATGACATTGGCGGCGTTGTTGCTGGCGCCGTTGGTGTTTAAGCAAGCCTTGCCAGAATGGCTGAAATATCTGGCGCTCGGCGGGTTGTTTGTTAATGTGTCGATTGGCGGCACGCTGACCTCTTATGCGGCGCCGCCGGTGTTAATGGTCGCGACGACCTGGCAATGGGATACGTTGTTTATGGCGGTAAATTTCGGCTGGAAAGCGACCATCGCAGTGTTTATCAATGCGACGATCATTGTGCTGCTATTGCACAAACACCTCAAGCATCTGTCTGCCAAAGAGGTTGCCCGCCAGCCCTATGTGCCGCTGGCCATCAGCATCATCCACCTGTTATTTTTGTTTGGCGTAGTGGTATTTGCCCATCATCCAGTGATTTTTATTGGGCTGTTCATGCTGTTTCTGGGATTCACCCAAGCCTACGAACGCTACCAAACCCCCTTGATTCTTAAAGAAGGTCTGCTGGTTGGATTTTTCCTGGCAGGCCTGGTGGTGTTGGGCGGCTTGCAGGACTGGTGGCTACAGCCCATCGTTTCCCGCCTGCAACCTGTGGCCTTGTTTTTAGGCACCACCGCATTGACCGCGATCACGGACAACGCAGCATTGACTTATCTGGGATCCCTGATTACGCCTATCTCTGATGAAGCCAAATATATGCTGGTTGCCGGTGCGGTCTCAGGCGGTGGCTTAACAGTGATTGCGAATGCCCCCAACCCAGCAGGCGCTGCCTTGTTAAAGAGCGGATTCTCTGAGGAATCGATTGGCGCAATCGGTTTGCTGTTGGGCGCACTGCCACCGACACTGATTGCCATGAGCTTGTTCTTTTTCTTTTAAGCAACATGCGTGCAAACCACCCTAACCTTGCGCTGATTGTTATCAGCGCATGTTGAAGCCTCAAGCCCAGTATGCTCAAAGCATTCAAGGATCTCTTTTCATCAATGCCGCTGGTGAACTTCCACGTCTGGATAGGCAGGATGATTGTCTGGTCGGCGGCGGCAGTCACAGGGTTAGTCATCGTATTGTTTGCCCGGGCCACCGAGCGTGCGACTGCATTTTTTTATGACACACAATTAGCCCTCTGGTGGCTCCCGCTGTGTATCATGCCCGCAGTCGGCATATTGATCGTCTGGTTCACCCGCACATGGGTATCCGGCGCGGCAGGCAGCGGCATCCCGCAAACGATCGCTGCCTTGCAATATGAAGAACACCAATCCATCAGTCATTTGGTGTCAATCAAAATTGCGCTCACAAAAATGCTGTTTGTCTCCATGGGGCTGGCCGCAGGTTTCTCGGCAGGGAGAGAGGGCCCTTCGGTGCAGGTCGGCGCCAGCATCATGCATGCGTTTCGAAAATACTTCCCGGCCCATTTTTATGTAGATCCTAAACATCTGATTCTGGCTGGCGGGGCTGCCGGAATCTCAGCGGCATTTAACACGCCCCTGGCAGGCATTGTGTTTGCCATTGAAGAACTCAGCCGCAAATTTGAACAAAAAACCAACGGTGTGATGATTACCGCGATTGTATTGTCGGGGTTGGTCTCCATGTCATTGCAGGGCAATTACACCTATTTTGGCAGTTTAAATGTCGGGGCCATTCATACTGAGATCATGCTGCCCGTCTTGATTTGCGGGCTGGTCTGTGGGGTGTCCGGGGGGATGTTTAGCCGAACAATCATAGCGTTCACAGAACAATTACCAGGCAGAATCACTACATTCAGAACCCGCCATCCACTCTACTGGACAGGCGTCTGCGCACTGATAGTTGCGAGTTTGGGGATTGTCAGTCACGGCGCTGCTAATGGCTCAGGCTATTTACTCACCAAAGCCATGCTCAATGGCTCGATTAATGAAACCTGGTATTACCCGCTGGTTAAATATCTATCCACGATGTTCACCTACCTCAGTGGTATCCCTGGCGGCATATTTGCCCCGGCACTTTCAATTGGTGCAGGCATCGGCTATGACTTATCTTCAGTGCTGCAATACCACGACATCGCAATTGCTTTCAGTGCTTTGTGTATGGCAGGCTTTCTGGCGGGCGTCACGCAAGCGCCTATTACCTCTTTTATCATCGTGATGGAGATGATAGACGGACACGAAATGGTGATTAGTTTAATGGCCGTTTCGCTCATGGCCACCGTGACTTCAAGAATATTCAGCCGTCCCCTCTACTCAATCCTAGCGATTCAACTTGTCAAAAAATAGCCCTGAGTGCACTACGTGAGTGAACCATTTTAAACAGGCTATACTTTATCAGCCTAGTATCAACCGCCAGGGCCTCCTATCAATATTTTTGAAGTCAACGATGATGCATATTAAACAACTCAACTCTTTCGGCCTGCGTGAATATTTTTCAACCCTGTTGAGCTTGAGAGAAGACAAAGCCGAAGACGCAGAGATTGATCAAGGCTTGCGCAATGGGATCAGTATGCGGGGCAGCAATCTTTGGGTGCTGATGTTCGCCATTTTCATTGCAGCGATAGGGCTCAATGTCAACTCAACCGCTGTTGTCATTGGTGCAATGCTGATCTCACCATTAATGGGGCCTATTATGGGCGTCGGCTATGGCGTTGGCATTTATGACTTTGACTTAATCAGAGCCTCGCTCAAACATCTGGCGATTGCTGCAGTCGCCAGCCTGCTAACCTCCACGCTTTACTTTGCGATCAGCCCGCTCACGCAAGCGCAATCGGAACTGCTGGCGAGAACGACGCCGACGATATGGGATGTACTCATCGCATTGTTCGGCGGGCTGGCCGGCATGGTTGGCGCAACGCGCAAACAGAAAACCAATGTGATTCCCGGCGTCGCCATCGCCACAGCACTGATGCCTCCCTTGTGCACAGCCGGATACGGAATTGCCAATGGCAATTGGGCTTATTTTGGCGGTGCTTTCTATCTATTTACCATTAACTGTGTGTTCATTGCATTGTCATCCGCGGTGGTCATTCGGGCGGTTCATGTGCAGAAAAAGCGGTTTGTGGATGAAAAAACCACCACGCACGTCAAACGCTATGTGTTTGCTGTCGCACTGCTCACTCTGGTTCCCAGCATTTATTTAGCTTATGTACTGGTGCAAAATGAGGTATTCAAAACCCAGGCAGCGACTTTTGTGCAGCAAAAAATTGCCAGCGAGCAAACTTATGTCACTCAGTCTGAGATTGAGCCTAAAACCAAAACGATTGAGATCACCGTGATTGGGGAATATCTGAGTAAACCCAAACTGGCGGCCATTTCTGCACAGTTAGCGGAGGCTGGTTTAGCGCAGGCCAAGTTGATCGTACATCAGCAGGCAAACCAGCAACACATTGATGTCACGACCTTGAAGACTGGCGTGCTCAATGATCTCTACCTTGCCAGCCAGCAATCGCTTGAGCAAAAGGACAAGACCATTCAAAAGCTATCGGCAGCACTGGCGCATCAACAAGGACTGCAGGCTCAGATGCAGCAGGTGCCGCATGAGTTGCGTACCCTCTACCCTCAAATTGTTGAGATATGGTTTTCACAAGCCACACACTGGAGCGAGAAAGATGGCGTGAGCGATGATGTGGTGATGGTACTCAATATCAGTACATCAAAAGCGCTTACAAAGCGGGACCAAGCCAGGATCAAAGCGTGGATTCTAGCGCGCATGAAAATCAATGCCATCAAGTTGGTGGTCGAAATGCATCATTGATTTTAAAAAAGACGTGCAGTGTCTAGCGGTATTGCGCGCTAAAACAGCAAAATCATTTGTACTGTCTGTGTGATATTGATCACGTAGATCAATACTTGGTGACGGATGTTACCAAGCCCCTGTTCATCTCCCCCGTATGCTGGGCCTGTGTGTGAAGTCAGCCATCATTGCAACCTGCCGTGCCATTGACCATCACATACCCCACTCAATGACACTCAGGAGAAAATCATGCATAAACTATCCCCTCTCACCTTCCTCGCCTTCATGGGCTTAAGCCTCTCGGTCAACGCAGGCGAATTTGGAAACCGTTGTACGACCGGACTCACCAAAGGTGTGATCGTCAACGCTGATTGCACCATCAATGAAACGTTTAAGGGCAACACGCTCTGTTTTGGCAATGCAGAAGCAAAACAGGTTTTTCTAGACAGCAAAGACAAACAAAAATTTGTAGACAAGGCAGCGGCTTTTTATCCCAAGGTGCTCAACGGCAGTGTCAAATAAATTCGGCAAAAGCGTCTCAAAATGAGACGCTTTTTTTGTAAGGATGCTCTGATTGAAGCGACCAATACTCACATACACCCAGAGGAGAATCATATGAAACCTTTTTTATTGAGCGCGCTGCTACTATTTTCTAGCTTGGCTCAGGCTGAAGTAACCCCCTTTAATGCTGCCGAGTTTGACCAGAAAATGAAAGCCGGTGAAGCCATGGTTGTTGCGGCGCATGCGCCGTGGTGCCCCACCTGTCGCGCGCAAAAACCCCTGCTCAAAGCATTAAGCCTGCAACCCGAGTACCAGGCACTCACCATTTACGAAATAGACTTCGATAGCCAAAAAACAGTATTAGCTGGCCTAAAAATCAATCGTCAAAGTACGATTGTGGCCTTTAAACATGGTAAAGAAGTCTCACGCAGCATCGGTGCCACCAGTACCAGTGCGATTGCGTCTGTGCTCAAAGCAACAGAATAAGCCTGACATGCATACCTCTCACTTATTACTCAGCCTCCTGGCTGGCATGCTGTCCACACTCTCACCCTGTGTGCTACCACTGATTCCCATCATCGTCGGTGGGTCTCTGAGCACCCATCGAGCAGGCCCTTGGCTAATTGCCGCTGGACTCACCAGCGCATTCACGCTGATCGGCATTCTGCTTGCGAGCGTAGGCAGTAGTCTGGGGCTCAGTCAGGAAACCTTCCGCTGGACCGGAGCACTGGTGATGATCGTGTTTGGGGTCTTGTTGTTATCTGGCGGCCTGCAAGCCCGTTTTAGCAGTGGCTTGGGCGGCCTGAGCCAATGGGGCAATAGGCTACTTGAGCGGATATCAGGCCAAAGTCTGGCCGGTCAATTTAGTTTGGGATTGCTGTTAGGATTAGTGTGGACGCCTTGCATCGGCCCGGTGATGGGGGCAACCCTCGCCTTGGCCAGTCAAGGTGGACACTTTGCCCAAGTAGCCCTGAGCATGTTGCTGTTCGGCTTGGGCGCAGGCATACCGTTGGTATTATTAGGATACACCTCGCGCAGCACCCTCAACCGCACCCGTGGCAAATTGATGACCACTGGTCAGTGGGGCAAAAAAGTACTGGGGGTGCTGCTATTGGTGCTAGGCACGTTCATGCTGACCGGCACTGATAAATCCATCGAAAACAGATTGTTAGATATCACGCCTGAATGGTGGACTGCACTCACCACCCGCTACTAAGTCTGACGCCGCACCATACGATCAACAGACGTGCCAATAACGCACAAGGCAGAGTACCCACAATCATAAGCGCTTCATTAAAAGGGATCTGTAAATAAAACTATCGTCAAGATAGATGCCCTGATATTGTATTTACTTAAATAAAGACAAATACACCTCTTGCAGAGCTCAAGCGTGAATACTCCCACAACAAGCCGTCACAATACACGCGCTTTAGACGCGCTCAACTTCTTTCTTGCGGATGTACGCGATGGTTTAGGCCCCTATCTTGCAATCTATTTACTGGCTGTGCATCATTGGGACCCTGCCAGCATTGGTTTGGTGATGTCGCTTGCCAGCGTCACGGCACTCGTCACACAACTCCCGGCGGGCGCGCTGATAGATAACACGCATCACAAACGCGCCGTGGTTGCGATCGCCGCTATATTAGTCACCTCTGGCTGCCTCATGTTGCCATTCGTTCATTCATTCAGCTGGGTGGCGCTCACTCAAACAATCAGTGCACTCTCTGCCGCCGTATTTGCACCCGCCATTGCGGCAATCACGCTAGGCATCACAGGCCCCAAAGCATTCGCACAAAGAACCGGTCGCAATGAAACCTTTAATCATGCGGGCAATGCAGTGGCGGCGCTTGTGGCCGGGATATTGGCTTATTTGTGTGGTCCAGTTGCCGTGTTTTATTTAATGGGCGCCATGGCAATTGGCAGTGTGATTTCTGTCAGTGTGATTTCGGCGACCGCCATTGATCACAACTTGGCGAGAGGGGCGGACGTTAGCAGCCTCTCGAGTGCAGAGCATCCGTCTGGAATAAAAGTATTGCTTACCAACAAATCGCTGTTCATTTTTGCCATCTGTTGTGCATTATTTCATCTGGCCAATGCCGCCATGTTGCCGCTGGTGAGCCAAAAGCTGGCTCAGCTTAACTTGCAACTGGCAACGCCCTTAACATCTGCCTGCATTGTAGCTGCCCAACTTGTCATGGTCCCCATGGCGATGTTAGTGGGATATCGCGCCGACAAATGGGGTCGTAAACCGCTCTTGCTGGCTGGTTTTCTCATTCTGCCGCTACGGGGTGTCTTATACATATGCTCTGACAATGCGTATTGGTTAGTCAGTGTTCAATTGCTTGATGGCGTGGGGGCAGGCATTTTGGGGGCGCTGTTTCCCATCATTGTCAAAGACCTTACACAAGGCACAGGCAGATTCAACGTTAGCCTTGGCGCGATCTCGACGATCTTTGGATTGGGAGCTGCGCTCAGCCCTGCGTTAGCGGGTCTCGTTTTGCAAACGTCTGGTTACAATGCCGCCTTTCTGACACTGGCAGCCATTGCAGCACTTGCATTTGCTTTGCTATGGATAGCGATGCCTGAAACAAAAGCGCTCTCTGGCGAGGTTAACGCGCATGCAACTTCCCATGGCTCAACAAGGCTTTAAGCGCGTTCAATCAGCAACGTGATCATACTTATTGATAAACACAAACAAGACGCAAGGGGTTCGCCTTGCGTCTTGCGATTAATCGCGGGCGTGTTGTCCGCCAAGCCAGCGCACTACTCAATCACGCCTAACTGTTTGAATAAACCATAAGTGTCTATCACGTCCCAGTGTTCGGCCAATTTACCGTTTTCAATACGAAAAATATCCACCGCATAAATGCTGTAATGCTTGCCCGTCGCTGGGATACCTAACCACGCACCCTGCTGCGTACCCGAATACACGCCATAGGCCCATACCGTGTCGCCTTCAGCGACGATTTTCTCCAGCCGATATTGCCAGTCCGGTACGGCTTTGAACCAGTCTGCAAAAAACTGCTTAAAACCTGACAATCCCTGTGGCACGATTGGATTGTGCTGGATATAGTCGTCATGTAAATACTGTTGCAAATGGGTAAGGTCTTTTTGCACAAAGACCTGATTGGCAAAGTCTGCCAATAACTGTTTGTTCTGTTGTGATATATCTTGGGCCATCGCGGACACTCCATCAATAAACAATAAGTAAACAATAAATGCACTTGGCATCATTTTTAATAGCTTCATAAACACTCCTTTAAATGCGTTCTTTCAAACGAAATCCATCATGGAGTTGCGGATATTATTCCCATTAGTTACTATTAGTAAGTAGGCACCTAAAAGTAACCAAAAAGGGCATCATGAGTGATCAAGCAGAAAATGCACTGAATATTTCCAATAGCTGGAACGCCTATCACGCGCAATGTCCAACGCGCCTGATGTTGAATAAAATTGCGGATAAATGGACGGTATTACTGTTGGGATTGCTGGAGCAGGAGACCAAGCGATTTAGCACCTTGCAACGAGAAACAGGCGGCATCTCTCAAAAAATGCTGACGCAAACGCTGCGCAGCCTGGAGCGGGATGGTTTAATACAACGCACGGTTTACGCTTCCGTCCCGCCGAGAGTGGAATACAGTATCACGCCACTCGGCGCCACCCTGGTGGCGCCTTTGGCTGCCATTCGAGTGTGGTCAGAGAAACATATTGAAGAAGTACTGGCTGCGCAATCGGCTTATGATCAAGTCCAAAATACAGCTCAGCAGCACCCCAATGTTCGTAAAATCGTTTTTAAATAACCTGGATTGCGCCCCAAACCAAAAAAGCCCAAGGCATGACCCTTGGGCTTTTTCATCTATCCGCACCTAAAGACTATTTAAAAGCGTAATGCGCTGTGAGCATCACCGTGCGCTGGTCACCGGGGTAACATTGATTAATGCTGGCACACCCGGCCATATATTGTTTGTTGGCAAGGTTTCTGGCATTCAGTGCAAACCGCCAGGCCGCAGTATTGTAATAAATGGCCGCATCAAACAAAGTATAAGACGGCACCTCGAAAGAGTTTTGAGCATCCCCGGCCTGGTCTCCAATATATCTGGCCCCTGCGCCAATCCCTAGACCTTGTACCCAGCCAGTTAAATCATACCGTAACCAGACATTAGCCATATTTTTGGCCACTAAAATGGGCCGTTTGCCCAAGGTGTTGGTGGTGCTTTTGGTGATTTCTGCGTCTATGTATGAGTAAGTCGCAATCACATTCAATCGATCCGTTAATTGACCCGTGGTTTCAAACTCAATCCCTTTATGACGCTGTTCACCAGTTTGTATACTAAAACTCGTGTTGTTAGGATCAGTGGTGGTGACATTTTGCCGCTTTAAGTCATACACCGCGAGCGTGCTACCAAATCGGTGATCCGGGGATTCATATTTAATCCCAGCCTCATGTTGCTCACCGGTTTCCGGTTTAAATGGGGTCCCCTCTGCCGTATTCCCGGTTAAGGGCAAAAATGACTCACTGACACTGATATAAGGTGACCACCCATTTTCAAACGCATACAGCAGCCCTGCTTTACCGGTCGTTTTGGAAGGGTCAGATTTGGTTCGAGTATTATTGACGCGGGTTTGCACTAAATCCGTCTCGTCGTGGCGGGCGCCAAGTTGCAGATGCCATCCATCACCAAATTTGATCAGGTCTTGAAGGTATAAGCCCGACTGTCTGGCCATGTCACTGCCGGTACTGCCTGGCACGACGACTGGTGCACCAACCACTGCGGCATCATAGTTTGGCTGATACAGGTTAAGCGCCGTCACACTGCGATTGCTAAAGGTTCTATCCATGTTGTAATGCAGCATGTCCGCCCCCACTAACAGATCATGTTTCAATCCCAATGTGTTGAAATGTGCCGCCAACTGGTTATCCACCGTCCACATCTGCGCAGATAAGTTGCGTACGTTCACACGACGCTGATAGTTGCGTTTATTGGCAGTGAGTCCGTTGGTTGTATCAGTAAACGCACCATCCACATTAAAAGTGTTGTATCTGACATGTTGCCTGAAGGTCAACGTGTCATTGAACATATGAGAGAACTCATATCCAAACAATGAAATCTCAGTGTCGTATTGATCGAGGCCAGGCACACCGACAAAGCGACTGAGCGGGAGTTTGCCATTCGGGTTCGACAGAATCGTCCCTTCTGCTGGCAACCCCCGCACGGGCACATAGCGACTTTTTTGATAGCTCGTGAGCAACGTTATACTCGTGCGATCACTGATATCCCAGGTCAGTGATGGCGCAATATAACTGCGGCTACGGTCGACAAAATCGACCTGATCATTACTTTCGGACGTTAAAGCCACCAAGCGATAACGCAGCGCGCCATCCTGATCCAAGGCATCAGAAAAATCAGCGGTCCATTGCTGCTGATCATAACTGCCTAGCGTCAGCCCAATGGCGGCTAAAGGTTGGTCGGTTGGCCGCTTACTCACCACATTCACAAAGCCGCCAGGACCCGTTTGACCATACAACACCGAAGCCGGCCCCTTCATCACCTCCACCCGCTCAAAGCCAAAGGGCTCAGCCTGTACCCAGGCCGTGTCGTAAAACAGTCTCATGCCGTCGCGCAATACATAATCGCTTTGTACAAATCCGCGGATAGAGAAATCATCCAGACCGCGCCGACCACGCTGCCCGGCATCCACGCCCGCCACAAACTTCAGCGTATCTGCCAGGGTTTGAACGCTTTGGTCGCGTATCTGCTCGCTAGTCACCACCGAAATAGATTGCGCCGTTTCATTGATGGCTGTGTCTGATTTTGTCGCCGTGCGTGCCTGCGAGGCTTTGTATTTATGGATAGGCCCAGTGGCGGATTCCTTGGCTTTCTGGGCACGAACGGCCACTTCAGGCAGGGTATCCGTTTGTTGATCAAGTGCTTGCGCAACGGCATCCACGCACGGGTAAGACAGCATCACCGCCAGACAAGCGGATTGAATTTTCATTTATAAACCTTTATGATAATGTTAACGATTCTCATTAACATATATTGTAACATTGTGGCGTGCAAGGATGGCCTGCATCGCGCTGGCAACGTATAATTTTAGGTAAAGGTCGACTATGCGGTTGGCCTTTGCCGACGTTTAAGCGTATTGATCCCCACGCACTTTCAGCGCTTGGCAACACAGCGCCGAATACAGCCCCTTCAACTCATTTTTAGCGATCCCTATATCCGCATGACTTCGACGATCACCCACCAGGCAAAAGCGCTTCCAGCAAAATCTAATCAAAGATCACGGCGCAGTGCTTTTCTAAAACTGCTCAGAGATATTCATGGCTGGATTGGTCTGTGGGGGGCGGTGCTTGGGTTGCTATTTGGGGCCACCGGCATTATTCACAACCATAGAAGCGTACTGAAGATTGAGCTGGCTAAACCCGCCACGCAGGAAATCAGATTGCCGGTGCCGGCCATCGCCAAGCAGCATCCCGCAGCGATGAGCGCCTGGTTACGTGAAACACTGACTATGGACAGAGACGCACGCATCAAAACAGAAAAAGCGGAGATCGTCTCCTGGCATGGCCTGGATGTGAGCCAGCCAGAACATTGGGATATTCGCTTTGTGGCCCCGCAGTACAAAGTGATTGCTGACTACTGGGTGGGCTCAAATATGGTGAGCATCAAACGCACTGACGAAACCTGGGTTGGGACGATTGATAACTTTCACCGAGCCAACGGCGCAGGCATCGGCTGGGTGCTACTGGCAGACAGTATCGGTGGCAGCATGATACTGCTCTCGCTCACCGGCATCTTGCTGTGGACAGAGCTAAACCGCAAAAAAACAATCGGTGCCATCGTCTTTCTGACATCCATCACCGCGGCGATCATCATCGCCGTCAATACCATGTTTGCCTAAGACGCGCAGCCTTAATTACCGCGGTAGGTGGCATAACCGTAAGGACTGATTAACAGCGGGATATGATAGTGCGGCACGGTGCCATCGACTTGAAACACCACAGACGCCTCAGGAAAAAACGTCTGCTCGCCTCGTTGTTTAAACCATTCCCCGGTATTAAACGTCACGCGATACACCCCGCTTTGCATGGGTTGCTGCGCGGGGTATAACGCCCGCACCCGGCCTTGCGCATCAGTGGCGGCATGTGCCAGCGGTCGCCACTGCCCATCCACTTTCTGGTCCAGCGTAACCGCCACATCCGCAGACGGCAAGCCGGTGCTCGTGTTTAGCACATGCACACTGAGAGGATTGTCCTCTGCTAAGCAAGCATAAGTCACCATCATCGCCAAAACTACACCCGCCAGTTTTCTCATCACGCGCTACTCCAATAAGACAATCAATCACAAACCAATCTCTTTGACGATCTTTGGCTAGAAAGTTTCATCAATGGCAGTTTAGAACATCAGCCACAAAAAGTGACACTCCCAAGCATCCAACAGTTAACAGCCGCTCTGAGCCCATGAAACATTGTCGGCAATTTATCTATTGCGTATACTTCTTTTATAATTTTTTTAAGCGGGTTTAAATTGAGCAGTCTAGTCAATAGAGACCGCTTAACCACTGATGTGCGGAGTAGATGCGAATGATAGAAGTTGCAAATTTTTCACCGATTGGTTGCAAAGAGTGCCGCGATAAAACCAAACTTGGGATCGACTTCACCATGGCTTTTCAGCCGATTGTGGATATTTCCAACCAAAGCATTTTTGGATATGAGGCCCTGGTCAGAGGCATCAACAACGAAGGCGCCGCTTCTGTCCTGTCACAACTCAATGACAGTAACCGCTATCGCTTCGACCAAGCCATTCGTGTCAAAGCCATCGACCTGGCCAAGCGCTTAGGCCTGCAAGGCATGCTGAGCATTAACTTTCTGCCCAATGCCGTCTACAAACCAGAAACATGCATACGCGCCACCCTCGAAGCCGCGGCCGAAATGGACTTCCCCACAGACCGCATCATGTTTGAAGTCACCGAAGGCGAAAAAGTCCTAGACAACGACCATTTAAAAAGTATTTTTATTGAATATAAAAAACACCGCTTCACCACCGCCATTGACGACTTTGGCGCCGGTTATGCAGGCCTGAATTTACTAGCCGACTGGCAACCAGACATCATCAAACTGGATATGTCGTTAACCCGTAACATCAACAACGACAACGTCAGACGCGCACTGGTTTTTGGCATTATTGCAATTTGCAAAGAACTCGGCATCAAAGTCATTGCAGAGGGCATAGAAACCAAAGAAGAATGCCTCACTTTAATCGATGAAGGCGTGACCTTGTTCCAAGGCTATCTATTTGCCCGCCCCGGTTTCGAATCCCTGCCAGTTGTTCCCAATGAAATCTGGCCATTAGTCAGAAATCGCCGGGCGAAAGATAGGCGCTAAAAAACCTCACATCGTGCTACTGCCGACAATCTCGCCGGGCTGCCGATCAACAACCCTCAATTGCCTGCCTACGGCTCAAGATGTAAAACTATGGGCAGGTTTGGGAGTTGCGATTGGGTAACTTTCGGGGAACGGTTCGAGCATAGCTAACCTGAAAATCGCCACATTCACGACAGGCTAAAAAACTGAAATCTGCAGCTATGTTCAGTATTGAGAAAAGACGGCTCACATTTCTGCGAGCCGTCTTTGATGTTTTAAACTGAAATACTCAGAGAATCGGAGACGAGTACTGCAATTTAAGGGCGAACCATCCTGTTATTCACATGCTGTTGCTTACGTCTGGCGATCACTCCCAGCAAACCTAACCCTGCTAAAAGCATCGACTAACCAGAGTGGGAAGAAAAACAAATAAATAGCGACTAATCCAGCTATTAAAGAATTTAGCCATTGCATAGAAGCCCGCAGCGTTTTGAAATAATTTTTCAGTAATTGAGTCTACTATCAAAACAAAAAAGACCCAAGGCGTTAACCTTGAGTCTCTCTATAAATGGTGGCCCCTCTGTGAGTCGAACACAGCAACAGCGGATTATTTATTACTTAATGATTTAATACTTCTGAATAATTCTTTTGCATCCGCCAACGCAGTAATCCCCATATGTTCATCTTTAGCGTCCAATGCAATTTTTGCCTCATGCAGTTTTGAAATGACCTGCTCAATAACTAGCAGTCTTTCTGCTGATTTGGTTTTATCTTTGACAGTATTTACTCCATATAAGATGTCTTCGAAAACTTCATCTGTGCTGAACTTTCTACCACCAATTATAAAGTTTGGAGCTTTAGCAAAAGCAGACACTATTCTATCAAGCGTTCTTTCATACCCGACTGGAGCAAATTCAGTTGTCATAATTTATTTTTCCATATCCTGCGATTCGCCTATGTTTATTACACTATATCAACAAAAAAGACCCAAGGCGTTAACCTTGAGTCTCTCTATAAATTGAGGCCCTTCCGTGAGTCGAATCTGTTACCAAAACCTTGCTTCTCCCGCTTGGACAAATCCAGACTCCCACGCCAAGCCAACATAAAGGGCCAATTATTTCCACCGGGACACCGTCGATCAGCCAGCCGCTGTTTGCCTGCCTATGGCTCAAGACGTGCGACTATGGGCAGATTTTGGGGCTGCGAGTGGGTGAATTTCAGAGAAAGTTGAGTAGTCGCAACTTGACGACCTGACCAACCCGACGCTACCGAGCAAGCCATGTAGCGTATCGAAAGGCGACAAGTCCTCGGGTGCGTCGAGTTAAATCAAAAATTACTTTGTTAGCTCAATGATCAAAGGAGCTCCCTCACGCAAATAGATAGTTAAGATCAATTTGTCATCTTCTTGCTCAATTTCTGGCGGCTTATCTCCATACCAAGAAATCCAATTAGTCACGGTTTCCATACTTGGTACGAAAGGGTGGGGCTTTCGTAAGTCATGTAAAAACGTCCAAGATTCTTTTCCAATTTCATTGGGGATGCCCAAATACATAAAATCGCAATATGTTTTGCCCTTGTACTCAAAAAAGAAAGTCTTTAGAAATTGATATGCTTGAGGAAATTTCTCTTTAAATTCGGCTAGATTATCAGTTGACAACTCCGCTACCGTATCTGAGTAATGTGCTTTATAAAGCACTGTGCCATCTCGCTTCCAGACCACTAACTGATATGGGTTATAAACCTTTACGTGAGACATGCCGACAAATATGTCATCACGATATGACCATAATTTTGTGTAAGCTGGAGAAGCGTAATGAAAAAGCACCTTCTGGGAGTAATGATCAACGAACTCAACATATGAGAAAGTGTTTGAGGAAGAGAAGATTTTGTCGTGATTCTGGAAATCAAAAAAAATCTTTTGTTTCTCTGGACTGCTCCAATTGTGCACATGCCGAAGAAATCCGCTTCGCCCATCAATTGCAATTTCGTGTGTTCCTCCATACGCAGCGGCATCAGCAAAGCAAAAGTCAGAGAAGAAAACTAAAATCAGAAAAAGAAACTTAGGCATAGAACCCCATCTCATATGTAGATATTTTTTATATCAGTTTACCTTACCCAAAACAAAAAAGACCCAAGGCGTTAACCTTGAGTCTCTCTATAAATGGTGGCCCCTCTGTGAGTCGAACACAGCACCAACGGATTATGAGTACAGATTACTTTTGAAGTCCTGACCCAATAAGTAGAAGATTTCTAATTCCTTTTTTACTCCCTAAGTGATTACCTTAACAATACTGATCTTAATACCGAACTTTAGAGTTCATCATAGGCTAAATTTCCGCTCGGATTTTGATGCATTTCAATGAGTTATGAGTTTGAAATTCCCGAAACTGCTCCGAACTGGGAGATCAAGTGCATTAAATGAACATGGTAGGTAATTTTCAACATCGAATCACAACATTTATTTTGATTTTTTGGCTTACAATCCATAAAAACATACAAGTAACTGAGGGCAGACTGACCTGCCCCCCAAAGCCATACCATTTTTAAGTTAGCAAAGTCCGATTAAAAATCATTTTGCATGCCTTAATTTTTGGGCATAGATTGCTGGCGGAATACGACCACAGCTACTATGAGGCCGTACTTCGTTGTAGTCCTGACGCCACAGCGCAATTGTCTTTCTAGCTTGTGCGAGTGTCTCAAACCATTGCTCATTTAAACACTCGTCGCGGAATTTACCATTGAATGATTCAATGTAGGCATTCTGTGTTGGTTTGCCTGGCTGAATCAATAAATGCTCAATCCCATGGGTATGCATCCAAGCCATGAATACCCGACTTGTGAATTCTGGCCCACCATCCGTTCTAATCGCTTTTGGAAACCCTCTGAATCTAGCTGCCTGCTCCAAGACTCTGGTCACGTACAACCCGCCAATGCCATGGTCTACCGCAATATCCACGCATTCGTGTGTCTTGTCATCGGCAATCGTTAAACATTTCAGTTTTCTGCCATTGGCTAAACTATCCATGACAAAATCAATACTCCATACCTCATTAGGGGCTAATGGCACCAGCAATTCAGCACGTTCAGTGATAGGACGCTTTACTTTCTTGCGGCGCTTAACGCTGAGCTTTTGCTCGGTATACAAGCGATAGATGCGCTTGTGATTGACTGCAAGGCCTTGGAATCGAAGCAGGTCGTGAATGCGTCGATAACCAAAGCGACGGCGCTGATGGGCAATCGCCTTGATACGTTGGCGTAGCTCAGCTGTTTGATGTGAATCCTGTGGCGTTTCACGCCAACTGGATCTGGATAACCCCACCAAGCGACAGGCACGACGCTCTGACATCAACTGAGCATCCAAAATGCGCTGTATGCCATCACGTTTCGCTTGTGGGGTTAGCGCTTTACCCCAAAGGCGACCTTGAGTGCTGCCATATCTAGATGGGTTTCTGCTAGCAACTTCTTGAGTTCCGAGTTCTCTCGCTCAAGGGCTCGGAGTCGTTGCGCCTCAGTCGCCTCCATACCGCCAAACTTGGCACGCCACTTATAGAACGTGGCATCACTGAATCCACCACGACGACAAATATCAGTCACTGGTGCACCAGCCTCTGCTTCCTTCAAAAAACCAATAATTTGCTCTTCGGTAAATCTACTCTTCTTCATTACATCCACTCCAATGAGTGGACTTTACTAACTTTTAATTGGTAGGGCAAACGGGGAGCAGGTCAGGATGTACAAAACATTAGTAATCATACAATCAGAATTCGTGATTTAGGATTTATACAATCCAATCTTAGCCAGCTTTCATTACCAGATTACATTGCGGCTTGCAACGGCCAAGATAATGCGTCAAGCATAGGGAAAATGACATTACAGCCAAGAGAAATATCTTCAGCAAATTATGGACACGACCTAGAATACTTAGGTGCTTATGCTTATACAACTACTCAAAAATATCCTAGGATACTATTCACAGGAGAAATAGGGCTGATAAAAAAACTGAAAATTAGATTTATGATTTATAGCCGTTTCAGACAAGGTCATTCCTATTGGTAACCGACTAAAGACCACTCAAACAACTACCGTGGCTGTAAGTCGCATTGTTATTAAGTCACTTCTATCTGAACAAATCCAGACATCCACGCCAAGCCAGCATAACGGCCAACGATATAAGTCGGGATTACCGTTGTACCAGTCAGCCTCTGATTGTTGGGCTATGGGGAGGACTTAATGATTCGCTGATGGATTAAGTTTCATTTCAAAAAAATAGCCCAAAAGTACAAAACACCAAGAACCTGAAATCCAAACAATATTGCTGCAGTTGTTTTAATCCTGTTGGGTAAATCAATCATAAATAAGAATGGCATTATTAGAGCTAACATAACAAAAATTCCATCTGTTATTACTCTGTTTTCCAAGATATCGTCTGTGATCTTGACGTTTTGTTTTGTATACAAAGCTAACCAGCGTCCTAACAGTTTTGTTTCTTTCAATTTCATAGAATCACCTACTGAAAGTAACTGACATATCTTTGAGTCACTACTTCGCTGATCGTGCCAACCTTGAATTTGCAAACCTAGCTCACAAATTTTTCCACCTTTGTTACCAGTTCGCATTTCTAAAGAGGTTACAACTACGTCATTCCGCTCAACCTCTAAAAATGCCAAGTCAGTAAAAACAATTGCTGCGGTTATCCATATGAGCAACCAAATAGCTAGTAAGTAATTTAACCGCACTCTCAAGTTCATTCTAATTCTCAATAATAAATTCGGCGGTACTGCCAGACTTCCGCTTGGCTGAGGAGTTATGCAATAAAGAAATAATAAGCGTAAATTGTCATCATAAATCCAGTAAAGATTTGAATCAAAAATGTTGATTGGTAAATCAGCCTAGTTCTCTTTTGTATTGCAATCCATTCGTACTCTGACTCGGATAATAAAAGTGGCTGAATCAGAATTTGTCGCAACTTCCAGAAGGGCCAGCCTATCAATAGAGGAGATAAAAATGATCCTGCAAGGAAGAACATTATTCTCTTTTCGCCATTCGAACCAACGCCCATAAGCATATCTACCCTTTTATCCCAGCTTGTTGTTTCCAACATTGAAATAATAAAAATTACAAAACAAGAACAGAAAAAAATAAAAGACCCTAAAATATGCTCGGCATTTTTAAGGTTTGGTGATATTAACTTTGCATTTATGTCTTGCCAGCTTATTGGTTCACTATCCAAATCAGACATCTACACATCCAATCAATATATGAAGGTTAAATAAGGCGCAGGAGTCAGTTGTAGTCATCAACTATTTTAGATTTTGCATGCTCATTCAGGAAGTTTACCTGAGTCTCAAAACAAAAAAGACCCAAGGCGTTAACTTCAAGTCTCATCTTGCACTGCCCACCTAGCAATCGAATCTGATTATCAACGCTAGTCGCTCTAGCCTGAACAACCCGCTTCTCCCACGCCAAGCCAACATAACGGCCAACTATTGCCACCGGGATTACCGTCGTATCAGCCAGTCCCTGATTGCTTGGCTATGGCTCAAGATGTGCGACTCGCTAGACTTGGAACTCCAGAGTTTTGGGTTGCTGCGAATAAAAAATACTACTCAAGACCATATTTAACGACATACTTTTTAGCTTTCCAATTGTAGAGAATCATCCAATTATCATCAGACCCAAATGGACCTGCTCCAAGATCTAAACGTGCAGGATAACGATATCCATGCTCTACTCGTGTCTTGAATACGTAGAGCACCTCCAAGGGTCTTGTTATTGAATAATCCTTTATAACTTCAATACCATTTTTAGCTTTCTGCTTTTGAAATGGTCCATGAAAAATTACTACAGTAAGTTTGGGCTGAACTTCATTAGCTTTTGCAGTTTCAAGTAAACCTATAGCAAAATCTTCTATGCCATCGTCGTTGATATCGCCTACTGCATAATAGGGTTGAAAAAGAGGCTCGTGCTTTCGAAGTTTGCTGATGTCATCGGTGCAATCGCACAATGACTCTGGAGCGGTTTTGAAGTGAGGATTAATGTTTAGATAATTACTTAGGCTTGCCCTATGCTGTTCCTTGATAAAAGGAGGAAGTTCAGCGAAAGAGTTTCCCACCCAAAATAACAACATAAAAATGAAGATTGAACGCATTGTATTAAGGCCGCTTTAAATAAACTTTGCTATAAGTTTACCTCACCTCAAAACAAAAAGACCCAAGGCGTTAACCTTGAGTCTCTCTATAAATGGTGGCCCCTCTGTGAGTCGAACACAGCACCAACGGATTATTTTAGATGTAATTGGATTACCAGAGTCTTAACACTAAAGCACCTGCAATTGCCAATATTGGTAGCGTGCCAACATCATAGGTATTTGAAGTATTTGCACCAGCTTTAGGCTTTGCCTTTTGCCCAGCCACAACCCAAGTATTTGATAAGGTGGCGCCCGTCTTTGGTTTTAACTCCTTACCATCCCAAGTAAAAGTATTCGATAGAGACGCACCCACTTTAGGTTTAATTTCTTTGCCGTTAAACACCCATGTATTTGAAAGACTTGCCCCAGTTTTTGGTTTTAACTCCTGTCCATCACAAACCCAATTACTTGGAAGTTCCACTTTATTAGCCACAAAACAATCCTTTCAAACAACACTGATTAAAGAAACTAAAATCTAAAAGCTATTTAAGAAGCAATTTGCAGGTTGACCCAATTAATCATTAGCTCTTTACGTTCGTTACCTTCTGGCGAGTAATAGCTGAAATGAGGAAATCCTATTATTCGAACCGACCTGCCATGAATGTTGGCTTTAAAGGTCTTTACCTGCCAATCACCATGACCGGCTTCAAAATACTCCACCTCTCCTTGATATTTATTATGTAAATATAAAAAAGGCGAAGGGCTACTATTGCCAAAAACTAAAATAACTTTAGGTTTTACAATACTCATTATTGCTTCGTGAACAGGCCAGCATACATCAGCAAGAGCACTAGATACTCCATGCGCATTTACACTTTGAGCAAAAATTAAATTGCTTGCGCAGACTGCTTTCAAATCATACCCGAGCGCAGTAATGAGTAGATCCACCCTCTTTTGTAAGGGAGCTTCTCCTTTTTTGTAATCCCCAGCTCCATTGCTCCAGTCTTCGTCAAAATATGCATTTTCAAACTGACTAAGCATATTTGAAATGCTATCTGATATCGATGGGCCCTCGCTACCACCGGGGTTGTAGCCTAAGAGATAAACATCACCTTGGCATAAAGTCTCATGGCTACTATATAAAATTTTCCCAGGCTGATTTACTAGCCCCCTAAGTTGTTTGAAGGCAAAATCTGGAAGGTCTTCTTTTTTAATATTTAACATCATTACTACCTTAGGTTGTTAGTCATCATAACTTTCACTGTGATGCTCTAAATCATCTAAAAAATGACTATTACACGAGTGACACTGATAATGCTCATCGTTTCTAACTTGTACTAGGTCATAATTAAGGGCGAAATTTTTAATAATTTGATTGATTGAGTTTGTATCAAGACAACGATCTGTATATAAACTAATTTTATTGCTTTGAATATCATTCACTACTCGACCTCGAGGATAGAAATCATAGGAGTGCGATTTAAAAGCAAATTCTGCGTTGGTTGAAGGAATCAAGTTAAGCCAGAAGTTATAGTGCTCGCCATGCTCAACAAATAATTCATTCTTAGTTGCGAACTCAACGCTTACTTTGTCAGAAATTATTGAATCGTTCACTAAGAAGAAAATGCCCACACAAGCCAAATCAACTACCTCAAAAACTGATTACTTCGTACCAGAATAACATCCACACCACAAAACAAAAAAGACCCAAGGCGTTAACCTTGAGTCTCTCTATAAATGGTGGCCCCTCTGTGAGTCGAACACAGCACCAACGGATTATGAGTCCGCTGCTCTAACCAAGCATGAGCTAAGGGGCCGGAAAGCGTTGGATTATAAACTAATCCTGACCGTTTTCTAAGAAGCTGCGCAGGCGTTCGGAGCGCGTTGGGTGGCGCAACTTACGCAGTGCTTTGGCTTCAATCTGACGGATACGCTCACGCGTGACGTCAAACTGTTTGCCCACTTCTTCGAGGGTGTGGTCGGTGTTCATTTCGATACCAAAGCGCATACGCAGGACTTTGGCTTCGCGTGGGGTGAGTGACTCTAGCACTTCACTGGTGGCGTCGCGCAGGCTGGCGTACACCGCTGCGTCCATCGGTGCCAGGGTGGTGTTGTCTTCGATAAAGTCGCCCAAGTGGCTGTCTTCGTCGTCACCAATCGGTGTTTCCATCGAGATCGGTTCTTTGCTGATTTTGAGGATTTTGCGGATTTTTTCTTCCGGCATTTCCATTTTTTCAGCCAGGGTGGCCGGATCAGGTTCGAGGCCGGTTTCTTGCAGAATCTGGCGGCTGATACGGTTCATCTTGTTGATGGTTTCGATCATGTGCACCGGGATACGGATGGTACGTGCCTGGTCGGCGATTGAGCGCGTGATAGCCTGGCGAATCCACCAGGTAGCGTAAGTTGAAAATTTGTAACCACGGCGGTATTCAAATTTATCCACGGCTTTCATCAGGCCGATGTTGCCTTCCTGGATCAAATCGAGGAATTGCAAGCCACGGTTGGTGTATTTTTTAGCAATAGAAATCACCAGACGCAGGTTGGCCTCGATCATTTCACGTTTAGCGCGACGGGCACGGGCTTCGCCGGTGGTCATTTGCTTGTTGATTTCACGCAGCTCTTTGATAGGCAAGCCTACGCGCACTTGCAGGTTTTGCAGGCGCTCTTGCTGATCAAGAATTGAGTGTCTAAAGCGGCTCAAACGCTCTGCATAGGCTGGGTTACCGGCCAGCTCGCCATCTAACCAGTTGAGGTTGATTTCGTTGCCGACAAAGCTTTTGATAAATTGCTGACGCGGCATGCCTGCTTTTTCCACGCAGAAATCCATGATCTTGCGTTCATGCGTACGTACTTCTTCTACCATGTTGCGTACTTGGTCACACAGGGCTTCAACCTGTTTGGCAGAGAAACGGAACGCGGTCAGTTCGTCCAGCACTTGCTGATGCAAGGCTTTGTACTCCGCATCATTGGTGCCTTTGGCTTCGCGGATGCCATTCATTTTGGTGTTGGCAGCGCGAATCACGGCAAAGCGTGAGAGGACTTCGTCTTTAAGTCTGGCCAGCGCTTCGGCAGATAAGGCATTGGCTTTGGCATCGCCGTCTTCGTCGTCCTCATCCTCTTCTTCTTCGGCGGCTTCCTCTTCTTCTGCATCAGCCACGGCCAATGCATCGTCCAAACCGAGGTCACTGTCGATCAACCCGTCTACCAGGTCATCGACACTCATTTCGTCTTTTTCTACTTTATCCACCATGTCCAGCAGTTGGGCGATGGTGGTTGGACAGGCGGCAATCGCCTGCACCATGTGCTTGAGGCCATCTTCGATCCGTTTGGCGATCTCGATTTCGCCTTCACGGGTCAACAGGTCTACCGTACCCATTTCGCGCATATACATACGCACCGGGTCGGTCGTGCGGCCAAACTCTGAGTCTACCGTGGCCAGGGCCTGCTCAGCTTCTTCAGCAGCATCTTCGTCCGTCACGGCCGGTGGCGCATCAGACATCAACAAGACTTCGGCATCTGGCGCTTCTTCATAGACCTGGATACCCATGTCGTTGATCATGCCGATAATGCTCTCGATCTGCTCGGAATCTTGCACATCGTCTGGCAGGTGATCGTTAATTTCGGCGTAGGTCAGGTAGCCGCGCTCTTTACCCAGAACAATCAGGGTTTTTAGGCGGGTACGGCGTGCCTCGGCATCCATTGCCTGGGTGGCGGGGTCTTTGTGTGTTTCGACTTCGTTGATTCCGAGCTCTTTGTCTAAACTTTTATCTGCTTTGGGTCTGGCCATGGCCGATTCCACCTCTAAAATGATTGATGCCGAGTGCTGGCTACCGCTACTGTCACATCACTCGATTTAACATTACGGGAAACCCTCTATTTTACCAGATTTTTGCATGTTTTTTAAGCATGCCCACACGGTTTTTAGGGAATAGTGCTCTCTAGCGCTTGCTGGTTAACTGCCGCAAGGCCTCGCGCTCAGCATCTGACAGCGATGAAAAGGGCTTTTCAGTCAGCCGCCCCAACAGGGACTTTTCACGCGCAACAAGCGCCATGTCTGATAATTGGGTACACGCCCCCTCAAATTCAAGCGTGAAGTCCAGTGTTTCGTCCAATAAAGACAACTCACGCTGCAATTGGTGTTGCAAAACTTCAGAGATATAGGGCGCAATCATTTGCAGCAACACCACTGGTCGCGACTCAGGCTTGGCGACAGCAGCGCGCACCACGATGCGCAACATCTGCTCTTCATCCCCTTCACCAACGATCTCGGCCATCAGCTCTGGCTTAGCCCAATGCGGCCGCATGAGCAACATCAATGCCAAACGTACATAAAGCGATAACGGCGTGCGCGAGCGCTGACGCACCGGCTTTTGTTTGGTTTTAACCGGATCCGGCAATTTGAGCATACGCTGCATTTCGCCGCCGGCCAGCCCGGTCATCTCGGCCACTTTTTTGCGCAACAACATGGCATACCGCGGCGCCTGAATCTGCTTGAGGATAGGCTCGGCATCGTTCAAAAACTGTAGCTTGTCTTCTTGCGAGGCCATTGGGTTGTGCTCACTCAAGTGCTGAATGATGTATTGCGACAGCGGCATGGCTTTGTCCATTTCCGCTTCAAACGCTTCTTTGCCAAATTCACGCACAAAGCTGTCTGGGTCATGCTCGGCCGGCAAAAACAAAAAGCGCAGCTTGAGGCCGTCTTTAATCGCGGGCAACGCATTCATCACCGCGCGCCAGGCCGCTGTGCGCCCGGCTTTGTCGCCATCAAAGCTAAAGACAATTTCATCGGTTTGCCGCATGAGTTTGGCAATATGAAACGGCGTGGTCGCCGTGCCCAGCGCCGCCACGGCATATTCAATGCCATATTGCGCCAGCGCCACCACATCCATATAGCCTTCAACAACCAGCACGCGGCCCGCATCGCGAATCGCACGACGTGCCATAAACAAGCCATACAACTCATGGCCTTTTTGAAACACCGGCGTTTCTGGCGAGTTGTAATACTTAGGGCTATCTTCAGGGTTAATCACCCGTCCGCCAAAGCCAATCACCTCGCCTTTTTGGTTATGGATAGGGAAAATAATACGGTCACGAAAACGGTCATAACGACGCCCTTGCTCGTTTTGCACCACCAGCCCGGCGGTTTCGAGCGCCTCGGCATCATATTGCGGAAACACGGTTTGTAAGTTTTGCCAGCCCGCCGGGGCATAGCCCACCTGAAACTTGGCCGCCACTTGCCCGCTTAATCCCCGCGCCTTTAGGTAATCAATCGCGCGCGGTGACTTTTTCAACTCGGCTTTGTAATAATTGGCGGCCTGCTGCAAGGTTTCTTGCAAACTTAATAACACGGCCTTGGACGGCGGCGCTGGTTGATTCGGGTCGCGCTGCTCTTGCGGCACGATCATGCCGATTTGTTTGGCCAGGTCGTGTATCGCCTCGACAAAACTGAGGCCGTTATACTCCATCAAAAAGCTCAAGGCCGAGCCATGTGCGCCACAGCCAAAACAATGATAAAACTGCTTGGTAGGGCTGACGGTAAAACTGGGGGATTTTTCGTTATGAAACGGGCAACAGGCAGAGTAGTTAGCCCCGGCTTTTTTCAGCGGCACTGCCTTGTCGATGACTTCGACAATATCTACACGATTGAGCAGTTCTTGAATAAAACTTTCGGGGATCATAAATGGAAGTATCGCTTATGCGCACTAAAAAACAAAGGGCGCAAAATGCGCCCCATTGTTTGTGCGGTCATGCTGCAATTAACCTAAAGCAGCCTTGATCAAGCCAGAGACTTTCGCCATATCGGCCTTGCCTGCCACCAGCGGCTTCACTGCGCCCACCACTTTGCCCATATCTTTAGCACCTGCAGCACCAGTCTCGGCCACTACTTTGGCAATGATGGCGTTAATTTCGTCTTCAGACAATTGTGCTGGCAGGTAGGCCTGCAACACTGTGACTTCAAATTTCTCCTGATCTGCCAGGTCGTGACGATTAGCACCTTCAAACGCAGCAATCGAATCGCGGCGCTGCTTGAGCATTTTCTCAATCGCCGCAATCACGGCGTCATCATCCAGCTCAATCCGCTCATCGACTTCACGCTGCTTGATCGCGGCTTGCAACAAACGAATCACGCCCAGCTTTTGCATGTCTTTGGCACGCATGGCGGTTTTCATGTCTTCGGAGATTTGTGCTTTCAGGCTCATAGAATGCTCTTTATCTGGATAAACGCGGCTTAAATGTAGGCCTTATAAATAGCTAAAGGTTGCGGAAATCCACAACCTTCGCATCATCGGTTAACCAACGCGTGGTTAACCATTCACAGCTACTAAAAAATTAGTAGAGTTTTGTTGGCAACTGTTGGTTGCGCAGACGACGGTACTGACGTTTAACCGCAGCAGCCGCTTTACGCTTACGCTCCCATGTTGGCTTCTCGTAGAACTCGCGTGCACGCAAGTCGTTCAACAAACCGGTTTTTTCAATCAAACGCTTGAAGCGGCGCATTGCAACGTCAAACGGTTCGTTCTCTTTCACACGAATAGCGGTCATGTAAATCCCTATCCTTCAAAAATGGTTGGTAACTTGTTAGTCAATTTAGTGCTTGCGGATTGATGCAGCACTGAAAACCGCGTATTCTATCGCGCTTATTTGGATTTATCAATCATTTCCGCAAAATATTGTCTGCGAGCAAACACATATGTTGGTATTAGGCATTGAATCTTCTTGTGATGAAACCGGGGTCGCGCTGTATGACACGCGCCGCGGCCTGCTGGCGCACGCGCTGCACTCACAAATCGACATGCATGCCGCTTACGGTGGCGTGGTGCCAGAGCTCGCTTCGCGTGACCATATTCGCCGCGCGTTACCGCTCACCCAACAAGTGCTGACACAGGCCGATAAAACTCTGCAAGACATCGAAGGCATTGCCTATACCCAAGGCCCCGGCTTGGCGGGCGCCCTGCTCGTTGGCACCAGCATTGCCCAGTCACTGGCGATGGCACTGAATGTACCCTCTATAGGCGTGCATCACCTCGAAGGCCATTTGCTCGCCCCCATGCTGGAAGAAAACCCACCTGCGTTCCCATTTGTCGCCTTGCTGGTCTCAGGCGGCCACAGCCAACTCATGCGCGTCGATGGCATTGGCCAATACGAGTTATTAGGCGACACCCTGGATGACGCCGCTGGCGAAGCATTTGATAAAACCGCCAAGCTGCTGGGCCTGGGCTACCCTGGTGGCCCAGCGGTCTCCAAACTGGCAGACCAGGGCAAACCACATTTTGATTTGCCGCGCCCCATGCTCAACAGCAAAGATTTGAATTTTAGCTTTAGTGGCCTAAAAACCGCCGTGCTCACCCTGGTCAATAACCAGCCACTCATGGATGATGAAACGGTCAAAGATATTGCTTGGGAATTTCAGGAATCTGTCACCGAGATCTTGGTGCATAAATGCCTTAAAGCCCTCAAGCAGACCAAACTGACTCGACTAGTCGTTTCCGGTGGTGTCGGCGCCAATAAGCGTTTGCGTACCAGGCTAAACGAAGCCGCCAGTAAACGCGGCATCAGTGTCAGTTATCCACGGCTGGAATTTTGCACCGACAATGGCGCCATGATTGCGTTTGCCGGTGCCATGCGCCTGCACGCTATGCAGGCCGTGAAACAAGATTACAGCTTCAGCATCCGTCCACGTTGGGATCTATCCGAGCTGACGGCGCCAGCCTGATTTGCCGCAGTCACTTTTTGCCGAAGCGCGTCTCAGTGCCTGCCAGCAATTTTTCAATATTGGATTGATGACGAATAATTAAAAACGCTGTCATCACAACAACGACCGCGACATACACGGGATACGGTGACAAAAACTGCCAGGCAATCACAGGGGCCAGCACGGCAGCCACCAAGGCAGACAGGGAAGAAATGCGGCTGATTAAAAATACCGCCAGCCAAACCGCCACCACACTCAATGCCAGCCAGCCGGAAAATGCGATCATCACACCCAGCGCAGTCGCCACCCCTTTGCCGCCTTTAAACTTGTGATAAATCGGGTACAAATGGCCAATAAACACCGCCAAACCGACCAGCGCGACCACGTCCATCAACATACCGGCTTGTAATGCCAACCATGTCGGCAACCAGCCTTTAAACGCATCGCCCAGCAAAGTCAGAATCGCAGCAGATTTTTTACCGCTACGTGCGACATTGGTCGCACCTATATTGCCACTTCCCACCATGCGCGGGTCAGGCAACCGATACAGCTTGCTGATAATAATGCCAAAGGCAATCGACCCAATCAAATAAGCCGCCACTACCCACACCAGCGCCTCAATATCAAATCCAATTTCGTTCATGCTTTAAATTCCACTGAAATGCAGTCGCCTAGGCCAGCCACTGCACGATGTTGTATGATGCCGAATCATACTGGATTCCGGCCTATGCGGAAATAAGAACAAGGAACAGCCCTGATGGATATTATCTTTCTCGAACAAGTAAAAGTGCAAACCAAACTCGGCGTCCCCGACTGGGAGCGCACGGTCGCGCAGACCGTGATTCTGGATATTGAAATTGGTTATGACTTTAGCAAAGCCTGCCAAAGCGACACGATTGAAGATACGATAGATTACGGCCAGGTGGCCGCGCGTATTCGAGAGACCTTGGCAGAACACAGCTTCAAACTTGTTGAAGCACTAGGCGAGCATGTCTGTCAGCTGATTTTGCAGGAATTTAAAGCACAGAATGTGAAGTTGAAAGTGAGTAAACCGGGGATATTGCCTGGGCTGAAGGCTTTGGGCATTCAGATTTACCGGTCGGCATAAACATATCCTCACTACAGTGAAGTACTATTTCGCCTCTCGGCGAGTCACTTTCTGATGCTTGCCCCTCAGAAAGTAACCAAAGAAGAGGGCACCCAGCCATCACGGCCTAAAGGCTCCCTTGCGTTGCTCAACCTAGGACTTTCGTCCGTTAACGGACTTCATGTGGGCGTCCATCGAAACTCGCCCTGACAAGCCACACAAAACGTGGCTTGTTGCGGAGCTCAGACAGTCGCTCCCTTTCTCCTTATTTTGTCTCCGCTACTCAGCGTGATGGAATGTGATTATTCTCATTTAAGTAGCTGCACCAAAGTTTGGACGGTTAAAAAACCAGATTCTTTTTTCTTTGTTTAATTTAGGAGCGGTTGCAGTCGCACGGTTTCCGGGGTCCCCATCTGCCGCGCCGAGTAGCGCAGGCAAAATAAGGAGAAAGGGAGCGACTGTTCGAATCCCGCGGTGGCTTGCGTTTTGTGCAAGCCGCTAGGTTGAGTTTCGTGACCGCTTATTTTGACGAGCAACGCAGGATACAAGCGGAAGCTGGGGTGCATTTCTTTTGGTTACTTATTCTTTGGGCAAGCAAAGAAAAGTAACTCGCCGAAAAGGCGAAAAGCAACCCACCAGAAAACTACAAACGCATAGGCAACCATGCCCACCCTACGAGTAAGACAACGAATCTAAAGAATAACCTTTTATTGCTATCTCACCATGCCTGGATTCCGGCATTCTCCGGAATGACGCACCAAAAAAATCACCCTCTAGGATGATGCACCTTATGCAACTGTTGCAACCTCTCCCTAGCCACATGCGTGTAAATCTGCGTCGTCGAAATATCGGCATGCCCAAGCAGCATCTGCACCACGCGCAAATCTGCGCCATGATTGAGTAAGTGCGTAGCAAATGCATGCCGCAACACATGTGGGCTGATATGCTGAGAAATGCCCGCTTGCAAGGCATAGCGCTGAATAATGTGCCAAAACGCATGCCGCGTCATCGCCGCACCGCGTGCAGTGACGAACACGGCGTCACTCAAGCTGCCTTTCAATATCTCCGGCCGTGCAATCGCCAAATAGCGGTCTATCCATTCCGCCGCCTCTTGCCCCATGGGCACCAGCCGCGTTTTGCTGCCCTTCCCTGTCACGCGCACCACCCCATCCTGCGTGCTGACTTCGGCAATACTCACATTGACCAACTCCGAGACACGTAAACCGCTGGCATACAGCAACTCAAGCATAGCGCGGTCGCGCAGACCCAAAGGGACATTCACATCTGGCGCATGCAGCAAGTCTTCCACCTGTGACTCACTCAGCGTTTTGGGTAGTGACTTCGGCATCTTAGGCGCTTCGATATGCAGCGTCGGGTCTTGCTTGATCAGGTTTGCCAGCAAGGCATAGCGATAAAAACGGCGCAGGGTGGCAATCAGGCGGTTGATACTACGCACTTTGACCAACGGAAAACGATGTGCCAAATAGGCTTGTACATCCTGTGATTGCACTTGCCACAAGGTCAGCGCCTGTTGGCCGCACCATTCGGCAAAGCCCTTTAAATCATTGCGATAGCTGGATAAAGTATTGGCTGACAAGCCATCCTCAAGCCAAAGCTGATCGATAAAAACATCGATTTCAGGAAACGCGGCACTCAGAGGCGCATCTGGCGTTGCCATTAAAGAATTCTTTTTTTGCCGCATCTGATCACTTACTTGCGTCGCTGCTCATGTGCCAACAACCAGCGCTTGATGTCCAAACCACCGTCTATGCCTTGCATAAAGCCACCCAAACCGTTGCTGGCCACAATACGGTGACAAGGATTAAACAAAGGCAAGGGATTGGCGCCACAGGCATTAGCGACTGCGCGCGGGCCAGACTGTACGGCAGCGGCTAACTGGCTATAGGTGCGTGTTTCACCCACGGGAATCTCGCGCATGGCTTGCCAGACACGTTGCTGAAACGGCGTCCCGCGATGAGAGATAATCGGCTGCCAAGCATGTTGTGGATTCTCGAGGTAGGCAGCCACCTGCTCAGCCAAGGCTTGCGCGCGTGGATTAGGCTTAGGCCTGACTGGTAAGGCATGCAGTAAAAACTGCAGTGTTTCACCAGTGTCATCACAGCGTACACCAACAAAACCAAACGGCGCCGGGACTAAGGCATCAAGTTCATCATCAAAGCTCTTCATGAGCGTATTAAACTGTAATCTTGCACATGGTGCAACCGGCGATGATGTGTGGATGGCAATAAAAAAGCCCTTCTGAGGAAGGGCTTTTTTGTGCAACGTTTAAATTAAGCGTTGTTTGCAGCGATGTCTTTCTCGCGAGCAACCAATTTTTCTTTAATACGTGCAGATTTACCTGAACGCTCACGCAAGTAGTACAGTTTAGCGCGACGAACATCACCACGGCGTTTCACTTCGATAGAAGCGATTTGTGGAGAGTAAGTCTGGAATGTACGCTCAACGCCTTCACCTGAAGAGATTTTACGCACGATAAATGATGAGTTCAGGCCACGGTTACGCTTGGCGATGACCACGCCTTCGTAAGCCTGCACACGTTTACGTGTACCTTCAACCACGTTTACACCAACGATCACGGTGTCGCCTGGCGCAAAGCTAGGGATGGTTTTGTTTAAACGAGCAATTTCTTCTTGCTCTAACATTTTAATAATGTCTGCCATATCGGTTCCTTTTAATTATAAAGAGCTCGTTCCTACTCTACATCCTTGAGTAGCCTAGCCTCTTCTTTCGTCAACGGCCTTGCGGCCAATAAATCAGGGCGTTTAGCCCTGGTTAGCAGTAGCGATTGCTGTAATCGCCATTGTCTAATCTTTTCGTGATGCCCGGAGAGTAACACTTCGGGCACCTTCAATCCTGCAAATTCTTCCGGGCGCGTATAGTGCGGATAATCGAGCAGGCCATTCACAAACGAATCTTCCTGCGCCGAATCAGCGTCGCCCAACGCGCCTGGCAATTGCCGGATAATCGCATCCAGCAATACCATGGCGGGCAACTCACCCCCACTTAATACATAGTCACCAATGGAGACTTCCTCATCCACCAGTGTATCCAGCACACGCTGGTCTACGCCTTCATAGCGACTGGCCAACAACACCAGCCCCTGACATTCTTTGAGCTGCAACACTTTTTCGTGTGTCAGCGGTTCGCCACGTGGCGATAAATGCATCACCCTGGGCACAATCCCTTGCGCCTGCAAACGCGCTTTAGCATCACCAATGGCAGCAGTGAGCGGCTCTGCCAGCATCACCATGCCTGGGCCACCGCCATAAGGCCTGTCATCCACCGTATGATGCACGTCCTGCGTATATTGCCGGGGATTGGTCAGTGTTAACTGATACAACCCGCGCTGTCTGGCACGGCTGGTAATGCCATATTCAGTCAGTGCTGCAAACATCTCAGGAAACAAACTGATGACTTCAATCTGCATCATGAGCTGCGCTTTCTTTAAAAATCAGCATCCCAATCCACCAGCACAGTACCGGCTTCTATATTTACCTCTGGCACGGCATCGCTGGTAAACGGAATCAAGCGTTCGCGATATTCTTCGCGCAGCTTGCCATCTTTACCCTTGACGCTAGTCGGTTGCGATTCACGCACCACAATCACGTCATTGGCACCGGTTTCAAACACTTGCGTGATGTTGCCAAATGCGACACCTTCCGTGTTGGTGACACTCAGCCCAATCAAGTCAGACCAGTAATACTCACCCTCTGCAGGTGCGGGTAAAGACTCACGTGGTACCGCAATTTGCTGGCCTTTGAGAGCGAATGCGGCATCGCGGTCAGACACACCTGCCAGTTTGATCAGTAACACATCATTGTGCAGCTTGGCTTGCTCAACCGTGACTTCACGCCAGTCGGGTGCTTTGCCTAGCCACCAGGCGGCATAATCGAGCAGACCGTCCAGATACTCGGTATCCGGCACGACTTTTACCCAACCATAAACGCCATATGGGGCGACGATGCGCCCCATGACAACCATGCTTTCAGACGCCATATAAAGTTAGGCGCGGTAACAATTACTCAGCAGCTGGTGTTTCAGCAGCAGCGGCGGCTTCCGCAGCGGCAGCAGCTTCAGCATCTGCTTTGGCTTTTGCGGCAGCTTCTGCAGCGGCGGCGTCAGCTTCAGCTTTCAACTTGGCAGCAGCTTCAGCGATTGCTTTTTCTTTAGCAGCTTCGGCTTTGGCAACTTCTTTCGCTTTAACAGCAGCCATACCTTCAGCGCCTTTAGCGTGGAATTTTACCAAACGTGCCACGGTCTCAGACAGTTGTGCACCGTTGTCCACCCAGTATTGTGTACGTGCTTCATCGATACGCAAGCCTTCAGCGCCAGCGCGTGCAGATGGATTGTAGAAACCAACGCGCTCGATAAAACGACCGTCACGACGGTTGCGCGAATCTGCTACAACCAGGCTGTAGAACGGGTTTTTTTTGGAGCCACCACGTGATAAACGAATAACGACCATAATCTTGTTCTCTTAAAATTGAATTTCTTTGCAGAAAGGCGCGGATTATACTTGATATTATTAAAGCATGGCAAGTGTTTTTCACGCACCAGAAGATGCGCCTACATACGGTGTAGGATCAGCCACTCCGGCTTGCGCGAACCCTGCCTTGCGGAAACGACAGGAATCACACATCCCACAGGCAGCGCCCTGCTGATTGGCCTGATAGCAGGACACGGTTAACCCGTAATCCAGCCCCAAGGCATGGCCGCTGCGAATAATATCCGCTTTGGTCATCTCTATTAGTGGCGCATGCACCGTAATCGTCTGACCCTCTACTGCCGCCTTGGTCGCCAGATTAGCCATTTGCTGGAAAGCTTTGACATATTCACCCCGGCAATCCGGGTAGCCTGAATAATCCAGCGCATTGACGCCGATAAAAATATCTCTCGACTGTAACACCTCGGCCCAGGCCAATGCCAACGACAACATAATCGTGTTACGCGCAGGCACGTAAGTCACCGGAATACCTTGCGTTTCCTGCTCGGGCACAGCGATAGTGCTGTCCGTGAGTGCAGAACCGCCAAACAGGGACAAATCCAGTTGCACGGTTTTATGTTCGGTGGCACCCAGCGCTCTCGCCACGCGTTGCGCCGCCAGCAACTCAACATTGTGGCGCTGGTGATAATCCAGGCTCAGGCAGTAGCAGTCATAGCCTTGCGATTTGGCAATCGCCAGCACGGTACTGGAATCTAGCCCGCCAGAGAGCAAAATAACCGCTTTGGGTTTGTTTGATACGACCAACTTATACTCCTTGCTTCTCGCCCCAGAGGATTTTGTGCAATTGCAATTGCATGCGCACCTTGAGGTGATCCTGCAAAATCCAGCTGGCGAGTGTTTCACCACTCACATCATGAAAACTTGGGGAAAATAACTGGTCACACTGCGCAGGAAACGGACGGGTTTCTATCATCTGCTTAGCCCAGTCAAAATCTTCACGACTACAAATCACCCACTTCACTTCGTCCCCTGCTTTAAGCAGCGGCAGGTTTTCCCAGCGGTTTTTTTCCACCTCACCCGAGCCCGGGGTTTTAATATCCATAATCACCTTAACGCGCGGATCGACTGGTGCAATATCCATGGCGCCACTGGTCTCCAGCGACACTTGGTAACCAGCATCACTTAAGCGGGTCAATAAATCGATACAGGGCTTTTGCGCCAACGGCTCGCCCCCCGTCACACAGACATAAGGTGTGCCGTAAGCGGCAATCTGCTGCATGATGTCATCCAGCGTCATATTGCTGCCGCCTTTAAACGCGTACTCGGTATCGCAATAGCCACAACGTAGCGGACAACCGGTCAGGCGAATAAAAATGGTAGGCAGGCCAACGCGCGAGCTTTCGCCCTGCAAGGAATAGAAAATCTCGAAAATTCTGAGTGTGGTCATGGGGATGTAAAAAATAAACGGGCAGATATTGCTATCTGCCCGCTATTATCGCCGAAATAAGCTAATTTCAATAACGAAAATCTGCTATTTGATACTTTCCAACACCTTCAGGCGTTTTTGCGCACTCGGCGTCACTTCTGCTGACGGATAAGCGGCAATCAAGTCTTTCAGGGTTTTTTTGGCGGCCGGAATCTGCCCCAGCTGAATCTGACTATTTGCCAGGTTAAGCATGGCATTGGGCGCCAACGCATGTGTAGCATAGCTATCCAAAAATTTCTGCTGCGTTGCCGCTGAAGACTTATAGCTCTTCAATGCAAACTGGGTATAACCCATGCCATATAAAGCATCGGGCGCTAACTTACTGCCGGAATAGCTTTTCAAAAAGGCATCATAAGCATTAAATGCCTCTTTATACTTGCCTGCCTGATTTAAAGACTCCGCCTCAGCAAACGCAGTGGATTCCTGCTGTGAAACATCAGACTTGGTATCACCACTACCATTAGTAGAAGTGACAGGCATTTGGCCACTGGTCACTGACTGCGCCAGCGTTTCCAGCTTACGCACACGTGTATCAAGGTCAGTGTAAGAAGCACTTTGCTTGGTACGCATATCCTCCAGCTGATGAGTCACCACCTCAAGGTCACCCTTAAGCTGTGCCACATCTTGCCTGATCTGTTCCAACTGATTTTGCATGTCCAGCAAGCCCTTACCATTGATCAGGGCTTCCAGGCTTTGTACTCGCCTATCCAGCGATTGCTGGGTACGCGTCAAGTCAGTGATGGCTTTTTGTTGCGCATCATGCTCAGAGGTTTGCTTGTTTTCTAACTCGAGAATCCGTTTTCTGGCCTCGGTGTCGTCAAACAAAGCCGCCTGGCTGGCTGATGAAACAGCCAGGCCCAAGGCGATCAAAGCAGCAGACAGTCGCAAATTACTGACCTGCATAGACGATGTCTACGCGACGATCTTGCTGGAAGCAACCGTCATCAGCACAATTTTGCTTAGAACGCTCTTCACCGTAACTGACTGTTTCGATTTGGCTATCGCTTACGCCCAATACATTCAACGCGTTTTTAACAGCCACTGAACGGCGTTGACCCAATGCCAGGTTGTACTCGTGTGTACCACGCTCATCGGTGTTACCTTGCAGTACCACTTTAGTTTGTGGATGCGCGACCAGGTATTTAGCGTGGTTAGCCACCAGCGCTTTGTACTCTTCACGAATCGCATCGCTGTCATAGTCAAAGAACACTTGGCGTTTTGCCAACTCAGCAGCACTTAACTCATCTTTGCTGGTGTCAACGTCGACGGTTTTGATGTTGATTTTGTCGGTGCTAGCAGCGCTGTCAGCGCCTGATTTGCCTTGTGAGTTCGTCATCGGGCGAGTCACGCTGGAATCTTCCACTTTTGCTGGGTTCATCGGGGTGCTTTTACAAGCAGTCAACACCAATGCAAGTGCTGCAACTGTCCAAATTGTCTTGTTCATACTTTCTCCTTAAAATGAGTGACTAAATAAATTGACCACGGATAGACTACTTGGGCGCTGCTTGAGCAGGTCCCCAGGCAGGTTCACGAATATCTCCGCCCGCTTCTGACAAACGCTGCCGGACTAAACCATCAACAGTGACAGTCGCCAGCGTGCCTTTGCCGCCAACACGGGTTGCATACATAATGGTACGCGAATTAGGGGCAAAGCTGGGGGATTCATCTTGCGAGCCGGTGCTGAGCACTTTCACATCACCGGTGCCCAGATCCTGCACCGCCACCTTGAACGAACCGCCATCATTGCGGATATAGGTCAGGTATTTGCCATCTGGTGAAAAGCGCGGACTCACATTATAACCACCTTCAAATGTCACACGAGAGGCAGAACCGCCTGACGCGGGCACTTTATAAATCTGTGGGCGACCGCCACGGTCAGAGCTGAAATAAATCGATTGGCCATCGGGTGAAAACGCGGGCTCGGTGTCAATTGAACTGCTTTTTGTGACCTGTTGCAAATTAGACCCGTCGGCAGAGATAGTATAAATCTGCGAGTTAGCGCCGTAAGTCAGCACCACGGCCAATTTGCTGCCATCCGGCGCCCAGGCTGGCGCGCTGTTATTGCCTTTAAAGTTGGCCACCACTTTACGTTCACCGGTATACAGGGATTGTACGAATACAATCGGTTTCTTTTTCTCAAACGAGACATAGGCCATTTTGCTGCCGTCAGGCGACCAAGCCGGTGAAATAATCGGCTCGTTAGAGGACACCAGCGTTTGCGCATTAAAGCCATCGTAGTCTGCAATCTGCAGCGTGAAGCGTTTACCCACCTTGGTCACGTAGGCAATACGCGTCGAAAACGCGCCTGGCTGTCCAGTAAACTTTTCATAAATCTGATCAGCGATCAAATGCGCGACATGGCGGTATTGGCTGGGCGAGACGGTATAAGTCAACTGCAACAAAGCGGTCTGGCGCAACACATCCATCACTTGTACAGATACTTTTAAATTACCGCCCACTTGCTGTACCTCGCCCAGGCTCAGGCCTTGCGCTTTGAGTGCGGTCCAGTCGGTGTATTTAATTTGTGAGGCGCTGGTTGGCAAGGCAGGCATGCCGCTGGTATTGATAATGCGGAACATGCCGCTACCACGCAGATCATTGCTGATGATTTCATGCAGACGACTGCCGGATGACGCCGCGCCGGACTCAGCCATCGGCAAAATCGCGACCGGAATCTGGATCGCGCTACCGCCGCTGATCTCGAGTTCGAGGGCTGCCTGGGCTGGAAGCGCAAACATCCAGAGCAGTACGCCAGCACCGATGTTGTGAGACAAAAAATGGATCAAACCATTTTTAAAATGTTGCATGGTCACAGTTTTATTCATTTTGGTTTGCTTATAGACAAGAATTATAACGAAAAGCGTGTTCACCGTCATGGCTGTATTAGCTGCGCGGCCTGAACTTCAAACGGATTTGATCCACCATTTTCTTGCGCGCGGCCGGATCATCGGGCATCTCAAACGGTTTTGCCGCCAAAATGGCACGAATGACCGCGTCATCACAAACGGCATCACCAGAGCCTTTAATCAACTTGGGCATACCAGATATATCACCCGAATTGGTCATCTGTATGTCAACCAGCAATTCCGGATTAGTCACCGGACACAAGCCAGAATTCACATTATTGCGAATTTTACGGCTCATTAGCCCCATATAATAGTTGAGCACGGAAGGGTCAACCGCTGCTGAGGCGGCGGATTGCTGTGCATCCATGTCCTGTTGGCGCAAGGCATCTTGGATCTTTTTCAGCTTATCTTCTTCCTCTTGCTTGCGCAGGGCTTCCTGAATTTTCTTCAGCTTTTCTTCCTGTTTTTTCTGCTCAAGTTCTTTCTTTTTCTCTTCCTCTAACAGGCGTTTCTTTTCATCTTCCTGTTTTTTGAGTGCAATTTCCGCTGCTTGTTCCGCTTGTTTGACCTGCGGCTCAGGCGGTGCTACTTTTTGTGGCGGCTTAGGTTCAGGTGGTTTCGGTTCAGGCTGAGGCTCAGGCGGGGGGGGCGGAGGCGTTGGCTCTACCGGTTTTGTCACTGGCTTGGAGGGGTGCTTACTGGGCAAGCTGTCCCATAATGTCGCCTCCATCACGCTGGGATTCACGTGCACGGCTTTCCAGTCGACCATGAAAATCATGCCCAGGAATAGCAACACATGCATCAGCACAGACAATACTGCTGCACGTTTGCGTATGACCTGATCTTGTGGGGACAATGCGATTTTCATCTGTTTTAAATCACTGACCAATTACTTTTCGTTTTGAAACAGCAAGCCAACCTGATTGACCTGCGCCTGCTTGAGCAAGTCCATCACCGACACCACCTCACCATAAGGCGTGTTTTTGTCGGCAGACACTACCACCGGCTTTTGTGCCTCAGCCAGGCGTTGGCGGATCAATGCCAGCATATCGTCACGCTGCATTTCCTTGCCCTCCATCAGCACGGTGCCTTCTTTTTGCACGGTGATCACAATCGGGTCGCCACTTTGCTTGAGCGCCTGCCCCACCTTGGGCAACTCAACCATGCCGGGGTTAGTCATCGGCGCGGTCACCATAAAAATCACCAACAATACCAGAGTGACGTCGATGTAAGGCACGACGTTAATCTGGTTCATCATGCGCCGTTTACGCGTTCTGCTCATAGTGGCTCCGATCAGGCTCTACGTTGCAAAATGTTGGTAAATTCTTCGATAAAGCTCTCATAACGCACAGATAAGCGGTCTACACCCGCCGCAAAGCGGTTATAGGCAATCACTGCCGGAATCGCTGCAAACAGGCCAATCGCGGTGGCCACCAGGGCCTCGGCAATGCCGGGCGCCACTTGGCTCAAAGTGGCTTGTGCCACGTTAGACAAGCCACGGAACGCGTTCATAATGCCCCATACCGTGCCAAACAAGCCGATATACGGGCTGACCGAACCCACCGAAGCCAGAAATGGCAAATGCGAATCCAGGGCATCCAGCTCACGGTTATAAGCAGCACGCATGGCGCGGCGGGTGGCCTCCATCACGTCACTCACTTCGGTGTCTTTTTGCTGCTTGTAGCGGATAAACTCTTTGAGACCGGCCTGGAAAATACTGGCCATGCCTTGTGGCGTTTTTCTGCCCGAAGTAATACGCTCATACAACTCGTTCAAGTCACCACCAGACCAAAACTGGGCTTCAAATTGATCGACATTTTCATTGGCTGCCTTTAATGAAAAGACTTTAATGAAGATATACCACCAGGAGACCAGTGAGGTCAGCAGCAAGATCAGCATGACCAGTTGAACTGGCAAACTGGCCCCGCTTATCAGGGTGAAAATCGACATATCGTTTGCTACATTCATGAAGACTCCAGTGCAATTTTGAGTCGGGCCGGAATACCCGTTGGTTTAAATAAATCTGCATCCACGCAGGCCACCTTGACCTGCGCTTCTATTAATATCGTTTCGCCACACAGGATCTGCTGCTGGCAGCTAAAACTGCCACGCTTCATCTCGATCAAGCGTGAGACTACTTGTAACTGGTCATCCAGTCTGGCAGGTTTTTTAAATTGCAGTTGCATGCTATGCACCACAAACAACACCTGCTCTTGCTCTCTTAATGCGCTTTGGGCAAAGCCCGCCGCCCGCAACCATTCCGTCCGCGCGCGCTCCATAAAGTTCAGGTAGCGACTGTGATAGACCACACCACCAGCATCGGTATCTTCGTAATACACACGCACCGGCCACACAAACATATTATTGCCCGGCGCTTTGCCACAACTCGCCAGAGGTCATGCTGGCAGGCGCTTTCAAGCCAAAATGCTGATAAGTCATCATAGTGGCCACACGCCCGCGCGGCGTACGCATGAGATAGCCTTGCTGGATCAAATAGGGTTCCAGCACATCCTCAATCGTATCGCGCTCTTCGCCAATGGCTGCCGCCAGGTTATCCAGGCCCACCGGCCCACCGCCAAATTTTTCAACCACCGCCTGCAACAATTTACGGTCCATCACGTCCAGCCCTTGCTGGTCAACATCCAGCATTTTCAACGCTGCATCCGCCACTTTATCCGTCACCACGCCATCAGACTTCACCTGCGCGTAATCGCGCACCCGGCGTAGCAAGCGGTTGGCAATACGCGGCGTGCCGCGGGCACGACGGGCAATTTCAGAGGCACCAGCCTGCTGCATCTCGACTTCTAGCAAGTTGGCAGAACGGCTGACAATCTTGGCCAATTCGTCATGGCTGTAAAATTCCAGCCGCGCGACGATACCAAAACGATCACGCAAAGGATTGGTCAGCATACCGGCACGCGTGGTGGCACCCACCAGTGTAAATGGCGGCAAATCCAGACGCACGCTACGGGCGGCTGGCCCTTCGCCGATCATGATATCCAGCCGGTAATCTTCCATGGCAGGGTACAAAATCTCTTCAACCACCGGGCTTAAGCGGTGAATTTCGTCAATAAACAGGACATCATTGGGTTCAAGATTGGTCAGCAAGGCGGCCAAATCCCCTGCGCGCTCGAGCACGGGGCCGGAGGTCATGCGTAAATTGACGCCCATTTCTTTGGCAATAATATGGGCAAGCGTGGTTTTACCGAGACCGGGCGGACCAAACAGCAACACATGATCCAGCGCTTCCTGGCGGCCACGGGCAGCATTGATGAAAATTTCGAGTTGACCGCGCGCTTTTTCCTGCCCCACATACTCATCCAGCACTTTGGGGCGCAACGCACGTTCCAGCGCCTCTTCTTGGGTGCTGGCAGTGGCAGGAGCGACGAGTCTATCAGTTTCAATCATGGGTGGTCGGTGATGAAGTGCAAAGCAAACTTAGTCAATACAAAACCTCATTGCCGGTCACTGGAGAAGTTATTTTTTGTCATGATACCATGCGACGTTTGACTATTACAGACTATGTCCCATGGCAGTGGCCTCTTTACTTGGCCAGATATTTCAAAGCCTGGCGTATACCATCGCTGACACTGATGCCTGGCTCCAGCAACTTAACGGTCGCAGAGGCTTCACGTTCGTTATAACCCAGGGCCACCAGCGCATTGAGGATATCATCCGTCGCTGCTTTGGCCGATGGTTGCGCCGACGTAGAGCCAGTCACCACAAACTTGTCTTTGAGCTCCAGCAATAAACGCTCGGCGGTTTTTTTACCGATACCAGGGATGCGTGTCAGCATGGAAACTTCTTGCTGGCTGACGGCCAGCATTAAATCATTGACGCTGACGCCACTGAGAATAGACAGCGCAGACTTGGCACCAATACCGTTTACCTTCAGCAATTGCTTGAAGGTATTTTTCTCCTGCTCACTGCCAAACCCATACAGTAATTGCGCATCTTCACGTACCACCATATGTGTCAATATTTGCACCGGCTGGCCCAGCTCAGGCAAGTTGTAGAAAGTGCTCATGGGCACCTCCACTTCATAGCCGACGCCATTGCAATCAATCACAATCAGAGGCGGTGACTTTTCCAGCAAACGGCCTTGCAAACGCGCAATCATATTAATCTTCCATTTCTGACTCTTAAACCGGTGGTGGCCAATGCCCCCAAGCCCTGACCACCATGCGCATGACAGATGGCACACGCTAATGCGTCTGCTGAATCCGGGCTGGGGGTTGCAGGTAACTTGAGCAAGCGTTTGACCATCTCTTGCACTTGCTCTTTTTGTGCATGCCCATTACCAACCACAGCCTGCTTCACCTGCAAGGCGGTATATTCAGCCACCGGCAATTGCCGGATCACTGCCGCTGAAATGGCCGCGCCCCGTGCCTGCCCCAGCAACAAAGTCGATTGCGGGTTGACGTTCACAAATACTTTTTCAATCGCCACTTGTGTCGGCTGATAGGTGGCGATCACCTCAAACAGCCCATCCAGGATCACTTTAAGCCGCTCAGGCAAAGCTTCTTTTTCCGGCTCGCCCTCTGCACTTTTTTTAGCCGCCGCCGTTTTAATCACGCCACTGGTGACATACGACAACTTGCCATCCACTGCTTCGATCACCCCAAAGCCGGTGATTCTCAAGCCGGGGTCTATGCCTAAAATGCGTTGAACCGCCATCAGACGTCTTTTGACCGCACACAAGCAGCAAACAACACCAATTACGCCTCTTCAATCACGGCAGAAGTGTACACATCCTGCACGTCATCTAGGTCTTCCAGCATATCTAGGATTTTTTGCATTTTGACCGCATCATCGCCGGTGAACACCACTTCATTGAGTGATTTCATCGTGATTTGCGCCATCACTGCTTTCAGCCCGGCCGCTTCCAGCGCCTCTTTCACGGTGATAAAGTCGTTTGGTGCCGTGACCACTTCAATACTGCCGTCTTCATCTGCAATCACATCTTCTGCACCTGCTTCGAGCGCGACTTCCATCACCGCATCTTCGGAGACACCCGGCTCAAACACCAATTGACCACAGTGCTTGAACATAAACGCCACGCTGCCATCGGTGCCCAGATTGCCACCATGCTTGGTTAAGGCGTGACGCACGTCCATGACGGCGCGCTGGCGGTTATCGGTCAGGCAGTCAATAATGATGGCGGCACCATTGATGCCATAGCCTTCATAACGAATCTCTTCATAACTCACGCCTTCCAGTTCGCCCGTACCTTTTTTAATGGCACGCGTGATATTGTCTGACGGCATATTTTCTTCTTTTGCTGCCGCGACAGCCGCGCGTAAACGCGGATTCATGGCGGTATCGCCACCGCCCATGCGCGCAGAAACCGTGATTTCCTTGATCAGCTTGGTAAAGATTTTGCCGCGTTTGGCGTCCTGACGGCCTTTACGATGCTGAATATTGGCCCATTTACTATGCCCAGCCATAGTGCTTCCTTGTATTTTTTAACAACGTTGTTGAAGTAATTTAAGCCGCTGATTTTACCACAGCCGCCTGATCACCAAACGACCATCGCACACAACAAAAAAGGCCTGACAATGTCAGACCTTTTATAAAGTCGGCTTCAATTATTGGCTTTTGCCGTAGCCGGGTCGCATCATGAGGATGGAAATCAGGCTTAGCGAAAAGATAATCAACGCCATCCCTATCATTTCCAGATGATCCGGCACTTCGTTCAACTGTATCCAGGCTGCAATCACACCGATCACCGGCGCCAGCATGGAGGCCATACTCGCCACGCCAGCAGGCAACCGCTGCAGGGCAAACAGCCACAATAACCAGGCCAATGCGCCACACAACACCACGTTAAACAATACCGCACCGATCAAATAAGGCGACCAATCAATCGCTGGCGCAGGCACCAGCCAGGCGATCAGCACCATGGGCAAAGAACCCAGCAACATCGGCCATGCGGTCAGGTTGATCAAATCCAGCGTCGGATGGCGCCTGTGCAACTGCTTGGTCATGATGGCAGACAACGCCCATGACACGCCCGACAACACTGCCAGCAACATACTAAAACTATCCGCGCGGATGTGTAGCGGATCAAAAATAAACAGCATGCCCAGCACTGCAGCAATGACGGCAAGCCATTGCCAGCCGTGCACACGTTCACCCAGCATCGGCCAGGCAAACAGCAAGGTCCAGAACGGCATGGTATAGGTCAGCACGGCCGTTTTGCCCGCGCCGCCCTCTACCAGCGCCCACATAAGTACGCCGGTAAAACCGACATTTTGCAAAATGCCCAACAGCAGCATGGTCGGAAACTCGGTTAAGCCCATGGGGCGGCGCGTCACATACAGCACCAGGAACAACACCAGCGCACCAAAAAACGTACGCATGGCCGCAAACTGGAACGGTCCGGCATATTGCAGCGCACTCTTCATCACCACCCAGTTATAGCCCCAGATGATGGTGAGTACCAGCAGCGCGGTCAGCGCTTGCGAACGTTGTTTGATCAGTTGATCCATGAGCCTTGTTCCATCGAAGTATGTTCCCTGTCTATTAATTCCAGATATGTGTCACAGCCAGCCATTGGCCATCCGCTTGTTTCTGGAAAACAACCTGTACATTGCCGCCAAACTGCTGCTTGACACCATCTTCGCCGATCAAGGCACCTGCCCAATTACCGGTTTGTGTTGCCAGCGTGTCAGTCACCACCGCTTCTTTCATGGTCAGCGCATGTTCAATCACGCCAGCCTCAATCAAGCCACCGAAAAACTCGGCCACTGCCTGGCGGCCTTTGACCACCTGACCGGCGGGTGCCGGCATCACAATCGCGTCATTGGCATACAAGGCCGCAATCGCCTGGGCATTTTTGCTGTTAAACGCGGCGTCAAATTGCTGGTTCAATGCGATTAAAGTATCTACAACAGTTGCCATGGTGAAACTCCTTCATTAAAAATTGAATTTACTGATTAAAATCCCAGGCAGACATCCCGTGGTCTATCACGCCTAAAATCGCTTGCAAATCATTGCGTTGCTGCTCGCTTAAGCCGCGCATACACTGCCGAAGGCGGGTGTAGTAATCTGGCATCACGGCATCCAGCTTGGCTTGGCCTGCTGCGGTGAGCCTGATCTTCACACTGCGCCTATCCTCAGGCACAGAGATACGTTGTACCAGGCTACCTTGCTCCAAGCCGTCTAGCAGGCCGGTCATGGTGGCACGCGTCACCCCTAGTTTTTCAGCCAGCACTGACGGCGTCGAGGTCAAATCGGTTTCTCGCATGAGTAAAATCAACACCCACCAACGCCCCTGCAGCAACTCGTGCTTGCTGAGACAGGCATCCAGCGCGACCGACAAATCGGTCGCCACGCGCAGCAACATTAAAAAGCTGGCAATAGCAGTCACATCCGCTGCGGGATACCGTTGGGCAAACCGCTGCAGGACTTCTGGGGTAGGGAGATCTCTAAGCTGCAACATAATTAGCCACATTATAGTTAGCCGGCTAATTATGTCAAGAGCAATGAAGTTGCATAGGGACTACAAATAAGGCCAAAATCGAGCATGGCGCACCCTGATCTTATACTCAGCGCGCTAAAAACCATGCCCGTTGGCCTACATCAAATTGATAATGGTTGCCAGTCAGCAGGTGTTGCTGACAGGGCGTTGCCGATCGCTGCGGGCGGATATTGCCATAACCTCCCCTGTTCTTCGCACCACAGATGCAACCACCCATTAGACACCAGCTGTTTCACGATGGCGTGTTTCTCAATAATCGCCTGGATGCGAGACCGCGTTGCAGCAATCACGACGGTTAATCTGAGTGGTTCATGCATCCATTGTTGCCCATTATGCAGCGATTGCCGTGACAGGCCGATGCGTAAATCACCCCCATTGCCTTCAAACACACCAATGCGGCCACCAACGACGTTATGCAGCAGTTTATTACCACTGCCTAAACGCTCTGGCGCACAAGTAGAGGCGTGATACTGCCAATTGATCCAATGTGTTACGAGCATGGGCGCGGTCATCAACTGCTCAAGCAGTGCGCCATCACTATCCTGACTTGAGTCATATTCATGCAAAAAGACGCGGCCTGCCAAATCCAGATGTTGGGTACGCGCACGCGGGGCAAGTATAAACGCGGCGTTATTGGCCAATCCCCATTCCGGGCGCACTTGTGCAGCATCGTTGGCACGCATCATAAAATACTTCAACAAGCCGCTCGCATCGCTGGCAGGCACCGCGTCGGACACGGGCATATGAGAAGCTTGCAACTGCGCTCTCACTTGATGACTGGCTTGTTGTAACCATGGCTGCAGCGCTTGCCAGCACGCCAAGCTAGATGCATCCAGCAAATCAAGGTCAAACCCCTGTATTTCTTGGGTCGTGGTATTGTGCAAGGCGGCAACGAATCTGGTTTGATCAGGCAGCTGGATACCATGCTCACCAAGTGCGAGCCGCACTTGCGGGTCGTTGAGCATCATTGCCAAGGCGCGGGTATTAGCTTCACCCGACTGTCCACAACAGGCCCCGCAATCAAGGCTGGAGGCATGTGCATTGTTCGCCGTCTGACTCGCATGACCAACCAGCATAACGATTGGCGCAAACGGTGCTTGCAACCCCATCGCGCGTAAGATGCCCGCACACAGCTGGGCTTGCTCATCCAACGGCAGTCGCTGCATGCTGGGCCGCGTGATATTTTTATACTTTTTAGGCAACCCTTGATGCTCTACTGCTTGGCGAGCACGCTGAGATGGCCGCACCATGGACCATAAAGATTTAAGAAAGAGTGGCCCGGCGGTCTCTACCAATGAAAACGCAGCGCCTGGGTATTGTGTCAATCGCGCGACTTGATCTGCCAGCATAAAGTGCCGCTGCCGCTGCTGACCGACGGCGGCACTGATGTCCCGCAGATGAACCCTGCCAGATGCCGCATGCGCTGATGAAACCGGGGTCAACACACGATCAGCCATGATTCGCTTGGGGGCCAACAAACCCGGCAATTGCGGCCGCTGCTGACGCGAGGCAAGCGGTTGATAAGCAGCAGGCAATCCGAAAAAGCCAGCCACTCCCAGGGTGCGTATACCAGGATTGACCGCTTCCAGCGCACTACGCATGGGTTCGCTCCTGACATCAATACAAAAAGCCGCTTGCAAAACAGGGGCTTGCGCGACATCACTTGCGCTCGCTGTGACAGGCTTTGCCAACTGCTGTGCCAAGCTACGCTGATAACCAATCTCAAGCGCATATTGCCACACTTCATCCAGTCGCAACGATTCAGCTGCTGCCTGAATCTGATGATCGACTGACTGCCATTTTTGACGGACCTGCGCGATGGCATTATGAGACGCATTGAAACCTTTGCATTGCATGACGATTACCCCCCAGGCTAAGCGGATCGCTAGCAAATCTCGCAAACTGTGGTCAGATTGACCATTCAGCTTGGCCTGCCAGTCGAGATAGGCACACCAGGACGCCCAGCCGTTGACTGTCAATAACACGGCTTCAAAATAGTCAGCAAGCATGGACGCCTCCAGGCCCAGCACTTGCACCACCCAGCGCTCCGCTTGCTGTCGGGTTGGCGGCAGATAGTCAAGAATATCGTGAATCTGGGGCAAGCCCATCAGAGTGCCGATACCATGGTCATGCACCAGCGTGTCACGCCAGAAGGCATATAGACTATCGCCGCGCTCGGGCTGCCAACCAGACTGATCTCGGTCAAAATAAGCAGCACAAGTCTGACTCACTTGATGGGTGATGGCGTCACGCCAGGACAAGCGCCGGAAACGCTCTGCGTCATCATCAAGCACATCAATCAATAAGGGAAGATGCATGCTGCGTATGGGCTTAGACAGCGCCCGCACACAATCATCGATATGCTCATGCACATCATACTGCTGCAGGGCAAGCTGCAGGTCTTCCGCGCGAATCCGTCCCTGCTTCCAAGCCTGCAGTACATAATCGCGAGCAGGATAGATCTGCATATCGGCCAACACTGCCATACGCGCAGCGACCTCACGCAGTGGCAACTGCACGCGTTTCCAGTGTGGATTGACTGCAATCGACTGATCCAACGGCCAGGCAGGGGCAATCTGGTCGCAAGCCTGCTGGCAAGCTTGCTCGATGCGGTCAGGATCTAATGCCATCTTTGCCATGGCAGGCACTGCAGATGGCATCGCCTCTAGCGCCATCTGATCATTCATCATAAACATGGTTGACTCCTAAGTAGATGCGGGGTAAGTTGGGTCATAGTCAATGGCTTAAAATTATCGATAGGCATGTGTACTCCTTCCCCAACTGACCGGCCAGAACCGCAGCACACAGCGGGTGTAAAAGGCATCCAGATACAGTCCGGCATAAATCCAGCGATGTAAAATATGCAAGCGTTGTGGCACCACTTGAATGAGCACACTAAACAGATAGAGCGCGCCCATGGTCAACACAACCACAAAGGCATACTCGCCACGTGGCTGATCGACGGTACCCAGCGGCAGATGATGAAAGCCAACACTCACCAGAGTGAGAATCGCCGTCAATACGCTGCCGGATAACAAGCCCTGCCAGCGCAGACTCAACGACTGATCAGAGGCATGACTCCACCACAGTACTGGCGCCCAAGCCAATGCCAATACCAACGACCACCAGATGGGCCATGGTGGCACCGAAAATAGCGCTTGGCTGCCAAATACGATCGCCAAAGCCAGCAACGGAGCCAAACAAAAACTCAATACAGAAAATGTCTGGCGACCAGCGATCTGCGCCACGCGTGTATCAGACACAATTTCGGCAGCGGATAAGAATGCATAGGCCTTGTAAATAGAATGGCCTATTAAGTGCAACGCTGCAAACGTGTACAAACCGAGTGCACACTCAACAATCATGAAGCCCATCTGGGCAACCGTAGACCAGGCCAGGCGCACCTTGATACTGATCCGGGTGAACATAACCAATGCAGCGAATACACAAGTGACGAGACCAATGCCCAGCAATAAGCTATTGGCAAACGCACTGTGTGCAAATAAGGGCGAAAAACGAATCAGCAGATAACCCGACAAATTAACTACCCCCGCATGCAACAATGCGGACACGGGTGTGGGGGCTTCCATCACTTGAATCAACCAGCCATGCACAGGCAATAATGCAGTACGCAACACCACAGCAGCCACCAGTAGCACTGCACATACGTTGGTGAGCTGTGTGCTTCCATGCACACTAACATCTGCCAACAAGGCCGAAATACTGCCACTGCCAACGCTCACCCAGGCGAACAACGCGGCCAGCAATAACAAACCATCGGCCATCAGGTCAGCCACTGTTTTTTTATGCGATGCCAGCAAGGCGAACGGACGCTCCTCATAAAAACAGAGCATATTTTTCAAAAACACGCCCACCCCAGACCAAGCTAAGATCAGCGTCAACCAGTGATCAGCAATCAACAACAGCTGAACACAAGCGAGCACCATACTCAATGCCACGATATATCGCGCCTGACGTTGCTCCCCTTCGAGGTAGCGGCATGAAAAACGCCCAACCACCACCCCCAACCCTTGAACGAGCACAGCAATCACCGCTTGCAGTGGCGAAACAGACAACCCAATCTCTGTGAATGACTCCAAGCTCGCGCTTGGCTGCGTCATCACCAATAAGCCCGAAAATAATGTGAATAACAAAGCGAGTCCCGCCGCCTCATTGCATAACTTCCAGCGTTGCGCCATTTCCCCGCGCATGTTGTTGACGGTGATTGCAGTCAACAACATGATCGCAATGGGTGCACAGACAATCAGACTGACAGCATCCATAACCTAATACTCCCTAATCATCAATTAATGTTCTATAAAAATGAACTTTATGTTAATTAAAATATATAAAAAGAATTCAATCCAAAGATGAACCAGCTTCACTCTCAGGCGACGCGACCGCCCCTGACTCAGAAACATTGACCGCCAGCTGCTGTACCACGGGATCAATCACCCGAACAACCTGCGTCCCTATAGCAGGGGTTCCATAGACCGCCAATGGCTTAAACTGGATGATGACTTTGCGGCCTTCTAATTCGATCTCTTTATTCATGTGGCACCCTTACGCATTAAAAAAGTTAATCAAGAAACACTGACACCAAAACGCCGTTATTTTGACTGGTATAAAAAATAAGTAAAATATATAATTATTTATAAATTATTCTATTAAAGTTAACTATGTCTAGATTGAATTATCATCATTTGCAGTATTTCTGGCATGTCGTGAAGGTGGGTAGCCTGACCAAGGCAGCTGAGAAACTGCATATTTCGCAATCGGCGCTGTCATCACAAATCAAACAGCTGGAGGAGAGCTTGGAATGCGCTCTTTTTTTGCGTGAGGGCCGCAAACTGGTGTTGACGGAAGTCGGCAATGTGACGTTTTCATATGCTGAATCCATCTTTACCAAGGGGACTGAGCTTGAAAACTTACTGCGAAATGGCATCGAGGTCGAAAACAAGACCTTACGGATTGGCGTACTCTCAACCATGTCGCGCAATTTTATTGAAAGCTTTGTTGAGCCCCTGCTGAATAATCCCCATGTCAAACTAGAGATCATGGCGAGCGGTCAGTCCAATCTACTCAAATCGCTCTCCAACCATGAGCTTGATTTGGCACTGACCAATATCGAAGTGCGCGGCAATGCCGACCAACTTTGGGAGGGAATCTTGCTTGACCGTCAACCAATCAGCGTCATTGGCCCGCCTGGGTTAGAAATCAAACCGCACTTTTCCAGCAAATATGCTGCTTACAACTGGATTTTGCCGCATCAGGATAGTCCGATTCGCGCTGCATTTGATGGCTTATGCGCGCTGCATCAAATAGAGCCGCATGTGGTGGCAGAAGCGAATGACATGGCAATGCTCCGCTTGCTGGCACGTGACAGCATGGCGCTCACGGTGATGCCAGAAGTGGTTGTCAAAGATGAGTTAAAACAAGGCGTACTCAAATCGTATACACAACTGAGTGAAGTATTTGAAAATTTTTATGCGGTGACTATCAAAAAACATTTCCGTAAGTTTGAAATCAATCAATTGGTGAATCAGTTTTTATTGCATAAAAAATAGGCGCTTGTCACTGCCTGGCTTACTTATTCTGGTGCAAAAGTTGCAACCCATCAGCGCAAGGAAAAAATGACGCGCAGTCTGATGGCCAAGCATACTCAAAAACAGGCCTAAAACTGTCTCTATGCTTAACCGCAAACATAGGTGTATATTACTGGTTCGTGCCCGATGAAAGGAGGAAGTGATGAAGACGCTTCAACAAGTACTCTCTCATAAAACACACCAAGGCATCATCAGTATTGCGCCCAACCGACCTGTGTACGATGCACTGGTCATTCTGGCGGAATACCAGATCGGTGCGCTGGCGGTCATCAAGGATGGCGAACTGGTCGGCATTTTTTCTGAACGCGACTATGCGCGCGAGGTGATCCTCAAAGGCCGCTCATCGAAAACTACCACCATCAGCGAAGTCATGACCGAGAAGGTGATTACCGGCAAACCGACAGACTTGGTGGAATCGGCCATGAGCACCATGCTCGAAAAACGTATCCGCCATTTGCCTGTCGTTGAGCATGGCAAAATGCTCGGCATGCTGTCGATTGGTGACGTGCTTAAAGAAACCATCAGCTACCAGCAGGAGCTGATCAAGCAGCTGGAAAGCTATATCCACAGCTAAGCCAGCGCGCAAGCATCCAAAAAACCAAGGGGCGCCAGTGGCACCCCTTGGTTTTAAACAAGCCCTCAATCAGGCTTATCTCAATTATAAATACCTGGCTACCATGGCATTATTTAATGCAGCGGCGGCGACTGGCAATTTAACAAAGTGGCCGCTACCTGCGGCTTGCTCCACTGGCGCGCCCTGCTTGTCGAATAACTGTTCAACCACCAGGTCGCGGTTACCGCTGGGATGAATCAACTGCAACTTGTCACCGACGGCAAATTTATTACGCGCCTGAATCGACGCCAATCCACGCGCAGCGTCATATTCGACCACATCGCCAACGTATATACTGCGGTTGGCGCTAGAATGCCCTTGTACATAATTCTGGTGCTCAGCGGTATGATGGCGTTGGTAAAAACCATCGGTATAGCCACGGTTGGCCAAATTCTCCAACTCGCCGAGCAAACGCCAGTCAAACGGTCGACCGGCCACCGCATCATCAATCGCCTGGCGGTAATTCTGGCAGGTACGCGCCACGTAATAACGCGATTTCGTGCGGCCTTCAATCTTGAGTGAATCCACGCCCAGCGCAATCAGTTTTTCCACATGCTCAATTGCGCGCAGGTCTTTGCTATTCATGATGTAAGTGCCGTGCTCGTCTTCCATGATAGGCAACAACTCACCGGGGCGGCCTTTTTCTTCTATCAGGTACACCTGTTCGGCTGCCGGATGACGCGGCAATGAGCCACACGACGACAGGCTGGATTTGTCCATTTCTGCCTGAAAATCAAATCCCTTCAAACGGATCACCCCTGCCGCATCCGGCTGGGCATCGTGCACCTTGTAATCCCAGCGGCAACTGTTGGTACAGGTGCCTTGATTGGGGTCGCGCGAATTAAAGTAGCCAGATAGCAGGCAGCGGCCTGAATAAGCAATACACAAGGCGCCGTGCACAAACACCTCCAGCTCCATGTCCGGGCATTCCTGGCGGATTTCGGCAATTTCATCGAGCGAAAGCTCACGCGACAAAATCACTCGCGTTAGCCCCATGCGTTGCCAGAACTTCACCGAGGCGTAATTCACCGCATTGGCTTGCACAGACAAATGGATAGGCATCTCCGGCCATTGCTCGCGCACCATCATAATCAAGCCTGGGTCAGCCATAATCAGCGCGTCCGGCTGCATGTCTATCACTGGCGCCATGTCACGCATATAGGTTTTTACCTTGGCGTTGTGCGGCGAGATATTGCTGGCGACAAAAAACTTTTTGCCGCGCGCATGCGCCTCCGCAATACCGATGGCAAGATTCTGCATAGAGAAATCATTTTCCCGCACCCGCAAGCTGTAGCGCGGCTGGCCCGCATACACAGCATCCGCGCCATAATCAAACGCGGTACGCATGCGATCCAGGTCACCCGCCGGGGCTAATAACTCAGGAGATTTCATCACGCTTTATTCACCAATAATTTTCACCAACACGCGCTTATTGCGGCGGCCGTCAAACTCACCGTAGAAAATCTGTTCCCAGGGGCCAAAATCCAGCTGGCCTTCGGTAATCGCCACCACCACTTCGCGGCCCATGATCTGGCGCTTGATATGCGCATCAGCATTATCTTCGCCGGTATCATTGTGGCGATAACCACTCACGGGCTCATGCGGCGCCAGTTTTTCCAGCCACACTTTGTAGTCATGATGCAGGCCGCGTTCGTCGTCATTGATAAACACACTGGCCGAAATATGCATGGCATTGATCAGCACCAGGCCTTCTCTCACACCGCTTTCGCGCACACAGGCCACCACATCCTGCGTAATGTTCTTGAAATCCATGCGCGCTGAAATGTTAAACCATAGTTCTTTACGAAAACTTTTCATGTTGTCCCTTTCCCCAAAGCGGGTATTTTAGCACCGTGACGAAACAGGTATTTGTCATAAAACAAAAAAGGCCTCCGAAGAGGCCTGTCTATCTGATTTGTGACTAGCTGTGTACATCCAGCGTCTGCGTGAAGGTTTTACCTTCATTATCCGTCGCCACCACTTCCAGCTTGCCTGGCGCATCCGGTACAAAACTAAACTTCATATAAGGATCTTCACTGGTGCCCACGCCGACATCCACCGTCATCACTTCCTGACCATTGTAGGTAAACGTTGTTTTATTGATATAAAACGCAGGCACATAGCCTTGTGACACCAGGTCGCGCTGCAAGCCAGTACGCATGACGTGGCGGATATTAAAAGTCGCGGTCGCGGCCTCACCAAATTTTGGCGCATCAACATTCAATTTAATTTTACCGGCTGCCGCACGCACTTCAGATTCGTTATTATCGACCGTACCGCCACAGCCACCGGCCGCGCGAATCTCCCGCTTGCCCATGTAGAGTTTGCCATCAGCAGTTTCACCAATCAGCCGCACAAAAGAATCGGTTTCTTGACGGATACGCGTCGCCATTTGAAAACCGTTAAGTTTGTCAGTTAAGTGATAAGTCGAGGCTAGCTGGATCGGATTAGCATCGACAATCACATACAGTTTTTTAAGCACCACGCCATTGGCGGCAGCTTTGTCGTAGATAAAAGTCACCGGCACTTGCGCGCCACTCTCGGCACGGCGCGGGCCTTCTACTTTAAGGAAATCGACTTCCTGAATGTCCCGCTTTGGGAAAAACGCCTCTTTGACCACCGCCCATAACTTAGGATCAGCTTCCGCCTGCGCTAAACCACTGACCCCAAGGGCTAAAAGCCCTACCATCATCACCCATACTTTTTTCATGATCGTCCCCTATCTTTCATTATTGATTTGCACACTATCAAATAATTGTCTAACGAACCGCTATGCGCAATATGTGATGCACATCACACACCCACTCAGGCCTGCTTGCTTGGGTCGCCAGAAGGCCGCATTTCATATTGTGGATCGGCATATTCGGCAAAATTCAACTCGACGCCATTGCCTGCCGGGTCACGCATATTAATCTGGCGGATACCATTGGCCAGGATACGCGTGGTGTAAGTCACGCCTCGCGCCTGCAGATTGGCCTCCATGGCAGCCATGTCATTGCAGTTAAAGGAAACATGATCATAGGTGCCATGCACATGCAATTGTGGCGGCTCGGCAGTTTTATATTCTGCCAAGTGCACCACGGCTTGCTTGCCAATATACAGCCAGTAGCCATAGGTGGTGCTGGCCACGCGCTTACCTACCGTCAAGCCCAACACATCGCAATAAAAGTCGCGCAACAAATGCATAGTGTCGCGGTCCGTTCTAAAGTTGACGTGATCAATTCCTGTCAATGGCATGATGTTCCAATCTGATGAGTGCCGTGTAAAAAAGTTGCGCAAATATCCTGCGCAATATAGTACAAAAACTAATGTCCTTCAAATTGACACAGGGCAAAGGCTTGGACGCCATTTGCCTGCAAATGTTGCAAGCCGCCCAAATCTGGTAAGTCAATCACAAATCCGGCATGTGCAACCACACCGCCGAGCTGACGAATCAAGGCTACCGCCGCCTGGGCGGTGCCGCCTGTGGCAATCAGATCATCCACCAGCAGCACATGCTCGCCTGCAGTGATGGCATCGGCGTGCAACTGCAACGCATCTTCACCATACTCGAGAGTGTAGCGTTGCGAAATGGTGGCGGCAGGCAATTTACCGGGCTTGCGCACCGGCACAAACCCTAGTTGCAATTTGCTGGCCACGGCCGCCCCAATGATAAAACCACGCGCCTCGATACCAACCACCTTATCCAGCGCCACATCGGCATAATGCAACGCCAGCGCATCAATGGCCGCATTAAAAGCGGTGGCATCTTGCAGCAAGGTGGTGATGTCACGAAACTGAATGCCCGCTTTGGGATAATCTGCAATGGTGCGAATATACGCGCTAAGATCCATCATGCTCTCACCTCAAGCCAGCCCATAAAGGCTTGGCCCAATAAAAAACGCGCCCACCCGATGGCAGACGCGCTGTGATACTTTGCAATGGCCTGTGTCACAAGCCTGGCCGGTTTATTGACCAGCCGCGTTTTGCTGACGCACGCGAATATGCAATTCGCGCAATTGTTTCTCATCGACCTCATTTGGCGCATTGGTCATCAGACATTGCGCGCGCTGGGTTTTCGGGAAAGCAATCACGTCACGAATCGACTCAGCACCGGTCATCAGCGTGACCAGACGATCCAGGCCAAAAGCCAGACCACCGTGCGGAGGCGCACCGTATTGCAAGGCATCGAGCAAGAAGCCGAATTTTTCTTGTGCTTCTTCGCGGCTGATTTTCAGCGCATCAAACACTTTGGATTGCACGTCCTGCTTGTGGATACGCACAGAACCGCCGCCTACTTCCCAGCCGTTGAGCACCATGTCGTAAGCTTTAGACAAACAGGCACCCGGATTGCTGACCAGCAAGTCTTCATGGCCATCTTTAGGCGCAGTGAACGGGTGATGCAGCGCGACCCAACGGTCATTGTCTTCATCATGCTCAAACATCGGGAAATCCACCACCCACAAAGGCGCCCACTGACGGCCATCGACATGGCCTTTTTCGTGACCCACCTTGGTACGCAAGGCACCCAGGGCTTCGTTGACGATTTTGGCTTTATCGGCACCGAAGAACACGATGTCGCCATTTTGCGCGCCAGTGCGCTCAATAATCGCTTGCAGCGCATTGACGTGAATGTTCTTCACAATCGGGCTTTGCAGGCCTTCTTCGTTCAGCTTGGTAATATCGTTGATCTTGATATACGCCAGACCTTTGGCACCGTAAATTTTGACAAACTCGGTATAGGCATCGATCTCGGAGCGGCTGATGGCAGCGCCATTAGGCACGCGAATGGCGGCGACACGGCCACCGGCCATATTAGCGGCACCGGCAAATACTTTAAAATCAACATCTTTCATCACATCGCTGAGCTCAGTGATTTCCAGGGTCACGCGCATGTCTGGCTTGTCTGAACCGTAACGGTTCATGGCTTCAGCGAAAGGCATGCGTGGGAACTGGGCTGGCAAATCAACATTCTGAATTTTCTTCAGCATGCGGCGGATCATCTCTTCGACGATGTCCATGATTTCGTTTTCTTCCAGGAACGATGTTTCAATATCGACCTGGGTGAATTCTGGCTGACGGTCCGCGCGCAAGTCTTCATCACGGAAACACTTGGTGATCTGGAAGTAGCGGTCAAAACCGGACACCATCAGCAACTGTTTAAACAACTGCGGTGATTGAGGCAAGGCGAAGAACATACCGTGGTGAACACGGGATGGCACCAGATAGTCACGCGCACCTTCTGGTGTCGAGCGTGTCAGCATCGGTGTTTCGACTTCGATAAAACCGTTGTCATCCAAGTAGTCACGCAGGTTTTTTGCCACTTTGTAGCGCAGCATCAGGTTTTTCTGCATGGCCGGACGGCGCAGGTCGATATAACGATGCTCCAGGCGCACGGTTTCAGTCAGGTTATCGTCATCCAGCATAAAGGGTGGCGTCAATGAAGCATTCAGCACTTCAATTTCTGTCGCCAGCATCTCCACTTCACCGGTCGGCAAGTTAGCATTCACGGTGCCTTCAGGACGCGCACGCACTTTACAGACCACGCGCAACACAAACTCGCTACGCACGGTTTCAGCGATGGCAAATGCATCTTTGGTATCCGGGTCAATCACGATCTGCGCCAGACCTTCGCGATCACGCAAATCAATAAAAATCACGCCCCCGTGGTCGCGACGACGGTGGGCCCAGCCACACAGTGTCACGGTTTGTCCAATATGTTCGCGGTTCAAGTGACCGCAATAGTGTGTACGCATCATAATAATTTTATAAAGTTTTAAAGTGTGTTGCGGTTAATGATGTTTAGGCAAGGGCGCCACTGTACCCATGCTAATGATGTATTTCAAGGCCTGATCGACGCTCATGTCGAGCGCTATCACATCCGACTTGGGTAGCATCAGGAAAAAACCAGAGGTCGGGTTAGGCGTGGTTGGCACATAGACGCTGACATACTCGCCTTGCAGATAATTCGCGACATCGCCGCCCGGTGTGCCGGTTAAAAAGGCAATGGTCCATGACCCCTGGCGCGGATACTCAATCAGCAGCGCCTGGCGGAAAGCATTACCAGAGTCAGAAAAAAGCGTATCAGACACTTGCTTGACGCTGGAATAAATGGATTTCACCACCGGCACGCGGATCAGCAAGCCTTCCCACAACTCAATCAATTGCTGGCCAAAAATATTGGTGGCAACCAGGCCAGTCGCCAGCACGATACCCACGGTCAGGATCACACCAAACCCAGGAATATCCACGCCCAGCAAGGTTTCCGGACGCCAGGCAACAGGCAATAACAGCAAACTTTGGTCCAGCGTTTGCACTAAAGTTTTAAGCACCCACACCGTAATAAACAGTGGGACCAACACCAGCAACCCTGTAATGAAATATTTTTTCATGCGTCTTGATTTTTAATGGCAGGCACAGCCTGGGTTGCACTTGGCGGCTTCAGTGGCCGGGGGAGATTCAGCCGCTGGGCTACTGGTTTTCGATTGGCTGTTTTTAAAGTCAGTTGCATACCAGCCACTGCCAGTCAGTTGAAAGTTTGGCGCAGACACCTGCTTGCTAAACGTCTGTTGCGCACACTTTGGGCACACCTCAACAGAGGGCGCAGACACCTTGCGCATCAGCTCTTGCTGGTAACCACACGCGGTACATTGAAAATCGTAGATAGGCATTTGTTAACACAACCTGAAGGACAACTTGCTGGAAAAATTTCACCAAGCGCAAATTATACGCTGATTCGCGTGACAAATCATCAAAAGCACCGCGATGTATTTGAATTGAAAAGACTTTAAGGAGCTCGATATGCAACAACTCTCACTCAAATTACCATTTATGCTGACCATGCTGTTTTTTTTAGGACTGGCCAGTCGCGACCTCAACATACACCACAACATGCTGACACTCGGCAGCCAGGCGCAGCCCAACAAACCGGTGACCTTGCATCTGGCAAATTTGCTATACGCCGAGCCAACACTCAAAATCAAAAAAGTGAATTAAGGCTGCCACTACAAAATAACCCCTTACAGCTGCGCGTCGTAAGCCGCCTGCTCCAGCAAAGACTCCACGCCTCTGGCATCTGCCGCCAGCGTAAACAACCAGGTATCATACGGGTGATCATTGATTTTTTCGGGCGAAGACAAGGCCTCTTCATTCACCGCCTGCACCACACCAGTGAGCGGCGCATAAATATCCGAGCCGGTTTTCACTGACTCAATCAAGCCGCACACACTGAACTGCTCTACCGTCTGACCCACCTTTGGCGGGTCTACGAAGACCACATCGCCGAGCATATTCTGTGCGTAATCGGTGATACCCACCAACCAAGCCCCATTTTCTGACTGCGCTGCCCAAGTGTGGTCTTTAGAAAAGAAGTATTTCAAGCCTGCTGACATATGATTTAAAAATCAAAAGTTTAATAGATAATTATTGTGCCACAGTCTGTGAAACGCACCAAAACTTATTAAAGTTGGTCAATAAAGCGGTTTAATTTTTTACACTAGAAAATTGCGATAAGTGATTGACTCTGAATAATAACTGGGCAATAATGAGTCGGGTTTTCGGAAGGTTGATTATGAGTTTTTTCAAGCATTGTCTTAAAGTGTTGCTAATGTGTTCCATCGCTTTCGCACCTGCGGGTCAAGCCATCGCCAAGTCACCTTCAAAAAAACAGACGGTTTCGACGGCGAAGAGTAAAAAATACAGCACACGCTCTTCTCAATACCGCGTCAATCCCGAAAAAACCAAATCCATGCGCCCGGTAAAACTACATGCGCATGCCAGAAAATCAGCCAGACCAGCGGTTGACGCAGAAATGTTTGATTCTTTTTCTGGCAAATCGGCTGGCAACGGCAATTTGTCGATCGCCTCCACCAAAGCCTTGGTGATGAACCAGAACACGCACGAAATCATCTACTCCAAAAACCTGGATACACCTACCCCTATTGCCTCAGTCACTAAATTGATGACGGCCATGGTCGTGCTGGACGCAAAACTGAATTTAAATGACCAGGTCTCGATTACCGACATGGACGTGGATTACCTGAAAGGGACTTCTTCACGCCTGCCAGTCGGCACCACCATGACGCGCGAAGACATGTTAAATCTGGCATTGATTGCCTCTGAAAACCGCGCTGCCTCGGCATTGGCTACCAACTACCCAGGCGGCAAGGCACGTTTTATTCAAGATATGAATGCCAAAGCCGCCAGCCTAGGCATGATGAATACGCACTTTGAAGACTCTACCGGCCTGACCAGCAACAATGTCTCCACCGCCATGGACCTGGCCAAAATGGTACACGCGGCTTACCAGTATCCGTTGATTCGTCAAATCACCACCACCTCTGACTACGACTTGAATGTTGGCAGCAGACGTCAACCGATACACTTCCACAATACCAATGCATTAGTACGTGAGAGTACCAACAGCAGTTGGGAAATCGGCCTCTCTAAAACTGGCTACATCAGCGAAGCTGGACGCTGCCTGGTGATGCAAGCGACCATTGCGGGCGAACCATTAATTCTGGTCTTGCTGGACTCGGTTGGCAAATTAACTCGTATCGGCGACGCTAGACGCATCAAAAAATGGATGGAACATAACTACAGCACCCTGACCTCCCACAACGATGGCGGCATTGTGCTGACAGGGCTCTCCATGAGCAAAACACTGGGTGACGAAGCCAACTAATGAGCACAGTCAATGCGTGTTGAAAACAATCAACCACGCAACAGGTGTTAATAAAAAACCCGCGAATATCGCGGGTTTTTTATTGTCAGCACTTCCGTGCAACTAATGCTCTGCGCCGTCAAACTCAGGGTCATAGCCCTCGGTAATCGCCGCTTTTTGCTTATGCTCTTTCCATTGTTTGCGTAACACTTCTTTTTTCTCAGGGCTCAAACTCTGAAACTGCTGATAACGCTTACGCGCATTTTCGCGCTCATAAGGCGTCATGCGACTCCATTTCACCAGTTGATGCTGAATACGCTGCTGTTTTTGCGCATCCATTTTCGGGTACTCTTTGGCAATATCGAGCATTTTCTCACGCTGCCATGGGCGCAAGCTATCCCACTCACTGCCCAACGGTGATAACACAGCACGCTGTTGATCTGTCAGGTGCGCCCATGTCACATTGGCAGCAGGGTCGGCGGGCGACAGATCATTCTTGATCGCACCGATATCTGCCATGGCCACCCAGCGCAGACCTGAATCCTGGCTAACCGCACCAGCGTGCACAGGCAAAACGCTGCTTGCACACATCGCACACATTACCCACCCTAGTAATACAGAATGATTTCGCATCATTTCTCATTATTCCATTGACGCATTGTTCTCTCAATCACGACAAACACTTGCTTTCAAGTTAGCCAAAGTATTAAATATTTTCTGAATACTGCCAGGCGTCAAAGCCGCTATCGACAAACGCTTCAACCGGCAAATCATCGCTCAACAACAAGGCATCATCATTATGGCTGGCCGACAACACAAACAGCCCAACCGCAAAAAATACTGACAAAGCCGCCATGCCGGCCATACGCGGATGCCCGAAAGACGCCCAAGACAACACATCTACCCAAGCCGGGCCAGCTTCGCTTGATTCAGCAAATCGCTTCAACGCTGCCTGGCGCGCATCTGCCAGACGTGTTTCCACCTCGGCCGACAACGGGCGATCATCTTGCTTCAGCCACTCAACACCTTCGCGCAGAGGGGTAGGCAAGTCGTCTTCTAGATGACGTTGTTTCCTCATGGCTTCACTCCTTTTTGTAACTTGCGGGATCCGATCCCGGCCTGCTCTAGCAATGTAGATAACGCACTGACCGCTCTTGAGCAATGCGTTTTGACACTTCCTTCTGAACATCCCATGACCGCTGCCGTTTCAGCAACATCCAACTCTTCCCAATAACGCAGCACGAATGCTTCTCGTTGACGTAAAGGTAATTTTGCCAATGCCTTTTCGATCAGGGCCATGATTTGCGACCGCTCCAGCTGATCGGCTGGGTTGCTGTCTGTACTTTCAACCTCTATGGTTTCCAGTGGATCATAATCCTCATCTTCAGATTGGCCAAAAGACGAAAACAGCGTGGTCCACAGGTTGCGTACTTTTTGCCGACGCCAGTAATCGCGCATGGTATTTTGTAAAATACGCTGAAACAGCATAGGATATTCTTCAACCGGTTTGCTGGCGTATTTATCTGCCAGTTTCAGCATGGCGTCCTGCACAATATCCAACGCAGCATGGTCATCACGCACCGCATACGCAGTTTGCCTGAATGCCCGCTTTTCAACCTGACGTAAAAAATCCGATATTTCTTGCGCACTCGCCACTACAAATCCTCTTCCCCGAGATCACCAGTGCTTGCTACTGATGCACGTGCTTTTTTCGCGACATTGTTGTGAATGATGAGATGTCATCACAGAAATATGCACCGTTTTATCTCCCTGTCGCCTGCGAGTATATCAGTTTTAAATTTATTTACTGTTAGAATAAGCCTGATAGCAGCGAAAGTTCGGCCACCTTTATGACGATTAAAAAAATAAATTCTATGACCCTGCTCAATCCATCGCACCTACACCCTGCCTGCATCGCTATCTGCGCTAGCATGGAGTCAACTGCATAATGGCCATCAATATCACTGCGCCAGAAAAAACCCCGGACAGCCAGCACCTGCGGCTTTACAGCCTGTTTCGCCTGGGCGCCTCGGGCATGCTATTTGGCAGCCAGCTCTGGCCCTACTTTAGAAACGCCCCGTCTGAGCCTTCTCTCTCATTCTGGCTACTGCTAATTTTTTTCTTATACGCGATTGCAGTCAGCGTCAGCTTTGAGTCATTGCAATGCAAACGCGGCCTGGCATTAAAAATCCAAACCAGCCTGGACATCATGTTTTTGGTGCTGATGATGCACTTTTTGCCAGGTAACCAGAGCGGCATCGGCTTATTGCTGATTATCAATATTATTTTTGCCGGCCTGATTAGCGATGGCCGTTTTGCGCTGTTTTACGCGGCGATTGCGACCATCGGCATTTTGCTCGAAAACACCTTCCAGATCGTCCATCGCAACCTGCCGCTCAATGATTTTAGCAATGCGGTGGTGCTTTCGCTAAGTTGTTTCGCTACCGCCTGGCTGGCGCAAACATTAACCGCGCGCATGCAACGCAGTGAAAACCTGGCCACTCAGCGCGGCCAGGATATCGAATACCTGGCCAAAACCAATGCGCTGATTACGCAAGAAATGCCCAACGGCGTGCTGGTGATAGACCAGCACCAGCAACTCAAGCACTACAACCTGCAAGCCTGTAAGCTGCTGGGGCTGGAAGAAATGACACTTCAAGCCGCCATTCAATTGCAAACGCCGCTCGCAGAGCTGATGCCTGCCGTCATGCCATTGCTGCAAACTTCACCCGCCAGCAAACTCGCCGCCTCAGACGCCATCAAACTTGGCATCAACAATCGTGACCTGGGCATCCGTTTTCACCCGATTTCAGAGAGTATTGATAATGGTGTGGTGATTTTTATTGAAGACTGGTCGCAGATTCAAACGCAGGCACATCAGGTCAAACTGGCTGCGCTTGGCCGCTTGACCGCCAATATTGCGCATGAAATACGCAACCCGCTCAGCGCCATCAGCCACGCGACCCAGTTAATGCAGGAAGACTCACAACAGCCTGGCACCCAGCGCATGTTGCAAATTATTTCTGACAATGTGCAGCGCCTGGACCAAATCATCAAAGATGTACTGGAACTCAACCGCCGCGACCGCACCAATCAGGAACAGCTCAATATCAACCATTTTGTACAAGAGTTTTATCAGCAATTTTGTGCCGTCGAAAAAATAGACCTCAACCACTTTACGCTGGACCTGCCTGCCAGAGAGAGTGTCATCGTTTTTGACCGCAGACATATCAACCAGATTTTGTGGAATTTATGTAAAAATGGCTGGCGACATAGCCAGCAGCATGCCCAAAGTTTGCAATTGAAGGTGGTAGGCGATAAAAGCGGCCAGTTTATTCACTTGCTGGTCAAAGATGACGGCAGCGGACTAGACCCGAAAATTCAGCCGCACCTATTTGAACCCTTTATGACCACCGAAAAAACCGGCACCGGTCTGGGTTTGTTTATCGCGCGTGAACTGGCCGAAGCCAATGGCGCAAAACTCAATTACAACAGCAGTGCCAATGGCACGCAATTTTCACTGACAGTTAAAAAGGTAATCGTTTAAATGGCAAATTCTTATCGTTGTCTGGTGGTCGATGACGAGACCGATATCCGCGAACTCGTGGTGCTGACGCTGGAGCGCATGGGCATACAGGCAGAAAGCGCCAGCTCGGTGACCGATGCAAAACACATGCTGGGCTCATTCAGTTATGACCTGTGCCTGACAGATATGCGCCTGCCGGATGGCTTGGGGCTAGAGCTGGTGCAACACATCAATGCGCAGTTCCCGGGCTTACCAGTGGCGGTCATTACCGCTTATGGCAGCGCAGAAAATGCGGTCTCGGCATTGAAAGCGGGCGCCTATGACTACATCACCAAGCCAATCTCACTCAAGCAGTTACGGCCACTGGTCGAGTCCGCGCTCAAACTGTCCTCACAGAAAGAATCCCAAGGCGCCAATACGGTAGACCTGATTGGTGCGTCACCCGCCATGGGTTATGTGCGCACCATGATTGCCAAGCTGGCACGGAGCCAGGCACCGGTGTATATCAGCGGCGAGTCTGGTAGCGGTAAAGAGCTGGCGGCCAGGCTGATACACCTCAACAGTTCGCGTAAAGACCAGTCTTTTATCGCCGTGAACTGTGGCGCGATCCCGGAAAATCTAATGGAAAGCGAATTTTTTGGCTACAAAAAAGGCGCATTTACCGGCGCGATTCAGGACACGCTAGGGCTATTTCAGGCGGCCAATGGCGGTACCCTGTTTCTCGATGAAGTTGCTGATTTGCCACTGGCCATGCAGGTAAAACTGTTGCGTGCGATCCAGGAGAAAAAGGTGCGCGTCGTCGGCAATACCAGCGAAGAAGCGGTAGACGTACGCATTATTTCTGCCACGCACAAAAACCTGAACGCCATGATGGAAAAAGGTGAGTTTCGCCAGGACTTATACTATCGCCTGAACGTGATTCAACTCAAAATGCCCGCCTTGCGCGAGCGGCCTGAAGACATTCCGGAACTCACTGAGCGCTTGCTTGGCAAACTATGCCTGATGCAGGGCATTAGCATCCCGAGCATTGCAGATGAAGCCAAAGTATATATTCAGCAACTGCCTTTTCATGGCAATGTGCGCGAACTGGAAAACATGCTGGAGCGCGCACTGGCCTTATGTGATGGCGTCACTATTACGGTGGAAGACCTGTCTCTGGAGGAGATGCCAGCCAGCCTGAGCGACAAGCCGGTGCTGCCATGGAATGCCCCTAGCTTGGAACAACCTAGCCAGCCAATTCCGGCCATTCTCGCGGCTACGCCGCCACGCGAGAGCCAGCCAATGGCCCAGGCGACGCCAGGCGGCACCATGCTGCCTATGGATATCAGCTTATCTGACTACCTGGAAGATATTGAAAAACGCACGATTTTGCAGGCGCTGGAGAAAACCAATAATAACAAAACGGCGGCGGCTAAATTATTGGGCATCAGCTTCCGTACCCTACGCTATCGATTGTCCAAACTTGGCTTATCCAAAGAACAGGATGCAGACCTCGATGACACGGAAGGCGATGACGAATAAGTCAGACAATAAAAAAGGGCGACTACAAGTCGCCCTTTTTAACATCTATGGTCTAGCTCAACACAATCGCCAGATACGCCAGGTAAAACAATCCATTTACCAGTAAATGCCACACCAATAAGCCACCTTTGGCGATGCGGTAACGCACCCAAATGGCCGCCAGCAAGGTGATCAAAATGCCTAACGCTACCTCTGGCCGGGGTGCCCAGTCAGTCAACATAATACCGATAGCTGGCAACAACGTGCCCTGAAACACCATAGCGCCGGTGATATTGCCAAACGCCAGCGTATCTTTGCCTTTGCGTATCCACAAAATGCTGTTCACTTTTTCTGGCAACTCAGTGGCAATCGGGATAATCAGCAAAGACAACAGCAAGGCAGAGACGCCTAAAATCGCCGCCGCGGTTTCTACCTCGTTGATAAAGCCTTTGGCGCCTGCAATCAATAAGCCGAGGCCGATCAACAGTTGCAATACGATGGTCACCATATTGGTTGGCAGACCCAGACGCGATAGCATCATGACATCTTCAGCCTCAGTCGCATGGCCTTCTTCCACCAAGCCTTTCGAGGCTTTAATGGTCATCAGCACATACACAAAATAGGTCAAAATCATCAGGATGCTGATGCCGTAGCGCACCAATGCCTCGGTGTGCGGAATAAACATGGCGATGGTGGCGAAAATAAAGGCCAGAATAAAAAAGTTGAGGTCGCGTATCAGGCCAGTGCGCTCAGGACGGATATGCCCATGCGCGCCACGACGCTTCAATACGGAGAGTGCCATCAAGCTGATAGACAGTGTCGCCAGCATTAAAGGCGCCCCCAAAATGGCCCCAACACCAATATCGTGCCCGGCATGGCTGTCGCCAGTCGATGAGGTATAGGAGAAAATGGCCAGTAATGGCACCAGCGTTTCCGGCAAGGCCGTGCCCACCGCCGCAAAAATAGAACCGGTGACGCCTTCGGAAATCCCCAGCTTTTCGCCTAAATGCTCGAGCGCATTGGTGAAAACTTCAGCTGCCACCAAAATCAGCAGCAACATAAGCAATAATTGTAAAAAAACCATGACTGTTCCTGTCTGGCGGCAATCACTTTTGCATGCTGCCACCGCCTGGCGCGCATGTGCGTGACAAACGTGTGCACGCGGGCGGAATCATAACGCAATTCGCCCAAATTCACCTACAATGTTTGCATGTCGCACACACCCGCTTCTGCTATCCAGATTGATACCGCTGGCCTCGCCAGCCCGGCGCAATGGCTATTGTCGCCCAATCACGATGAACGACCACCACCGGCCGAAGTGGATATGATTGTGATCCATAATATCAGCCTGCCGCCCAACCAGTATGGTGGCCAGGGCATTATGCAATTATTTACCAACCAGCTAGACCCGCAAGAACACCCCTATTATGCTGAGATTGCGCACCTCAAGGTCTCATCACATTTTTTGATTCGCCGCACCGGTGCGTTATTACAATTTGTCAGTTGCAATCAGCGCGCATGGCATGCCGGACTCTCCCAATGGCAGGGCCGCGAACGCTGCAATGACTTTTCAGTCGGCATTGAATTAGAGGGCAGTGACATAGAAGCCTTTGAAGATGCGCAGTACGTGACACTGCAAGCCCTGATCCATGCGTTGCAGCAACGCTATCCGATCCAACATATTGTCGGCCATTCAGACATTGCACCGGGGCGCAAAACCGACCCCGGCCCATTCTTTGATTGGCAACGCATCTCACGATCAACAGATTAAGCGTCGGCAGCGGCGGCTTCATGGGGCCGTGGCTGCTTATCCAGACTCACCGCCATCACCCCGGCCAGCACCAGCGCAGTGCCCATGCCCTGTATCCAGGAGAGCGACTCTCCCAAAAACAGATAAGCCAGCACAATCGTCGCTACCGGCCCAATCGCACTAATCAAGGCCGCCTTGCGGCTACCAAGCTGGTGTATACCCAGATTCATCAGTACCGACGGCAATACCGTCGCAATCAATGCCATCAGTAAAGCCAGCACATAAACCGCTTTTGGCTGCGCGGTCATAACCGTAAATGAGCTACTGGCCCCAAAGTGGCAGCCACTGGCCAGCGCCGCCAGGGTCATGGTGAGTGCCGTAAACCGGCTGGCACCCAGCTTGGGAATCAATTGACCACTCCCCAACAGGTAGCCTGCATAGACAATCGCACTCAGTAACACCAGCCAGGCGCCATAGAGCGTCTGCTCCGAGCCCAGACCTGCAAGCTCCACATCATGCAACACCACTAATACCACGCCTGCATAACTAGTCACCATGGCAAACCACTCGCGACGCGTAATCGTGTGTTTGAGGAATACCGCACTCATCGCTACCACTAGTGCGGGGTAAATAAACAGAATCACCCTTTCCAGCCCGGCCGAGACATAACGCAACCCTTCAAAATTCAGCCACATCGAGCCATACCCACCAACGATAGCGAGCACCAGCAGAGACAGCCAGTCTTTGCTGCTCATAGTCAGCGGTGTATCTTGTTGCATCGCCCACCAGCCCAAGCCGATAAAAAATGGCATGGCAAATGCCATACGCAACGCAATCAAGGTCTCCGTATCAATGTGATAGACGTAAGCCAGCTTGACCATGATCGCTTTCGACGAAATGGCCACGGACGACACCAATACCAGCATGGCACCGTAATACGGATGAGGAGAATCTTTCATTATGAGCCCTGAATCAATGGGGCTCACCGGGAAGGGTATGACAAGATCAACCGCGGAGAGCCCGCGGTTGCAAAAAAATTACGACAAGCAGCAACCGCAGCACGATGTGGCGACTAGCCACAATGCCTTTCGGTTCATCACCACAACAGTAGATTGGAGGAATTGCTTGTTCATAAGGTTATAGAATTTACGTGGGTTTGGGAGAATGGTCAAGGGAACTGTTTAATTTATATGTGTGTTCAATACTTTTCTTTTCGCCTAGCCGGCGAGTCACTTTCTGATGCTTGCCCCTCAGAAAGTAACCAAAGAAGAGGGCACCCAGCCATCACGGCCTAAAGGCTCCCTTGCGTTGCTCAACAAAATAAGCGGTCACGAAACTCAACCTGGCAGCTCACACAAAACGTGAGCTGCTGCGGGATTCAAACAGTCGCTCCCTCTACCCTTATTTTGTCTCCGCTACTCAGCGTGATGGAATGGGATTTGTCTCGCCAAACTCACATTGTAGAAATCTGAACGGTTCAAAAACAGATCGGTTTGTTAAGAGCATTAATGGTGGCGCTCACTAGGTGTTCGGGGTCCCCATCTGCCGCGCCGAGCAACGCAGGGTTGGCGGTAGTCTTCGACCATCGGCTGTCTGAGCTCCGCAACAAGCCACATCTTGTGTGGCTTGTCAGGGCGAGTTTCGATGGACGCCCGGCAATTCGAGTAGCGCAGGATACAAGCGGAAGCTGGGGTGCACTTTCTTTTGGTTACTTATTCTTTGGGCAAGCAAAGAAAAGTAACTCGCCGAAAAGGCGAAAAGCAACCGTCCAACAAATAATGAGTTGCGAGAAATCACACCTACCTGGATTCTAGCCTTCGCCGGAATGCCGCAGAGACAGTGAATATGGCCAATAAGCAAAAAGAATGACCTTCTCAACTGAAACCAACAACGCGGCTTAAATCACAAAGCCTTTTGCAACGTCATCAACTGCATATTCTCCACCTTCGCCTGCCACATCTCCGGCAGGTGCGGAAAAGGCTTTAACTCTCCCGTCGCTTCATATCCCAGGCGTTGGTAAAACGCAATCAACGTTTGCCGCACACTCACCACCGCCATTTGACTGGCACGCGCCCCCCAGCGCGCAACCGCCAATTGCTCCGCCGCCAGAATCATTTGTTTACCATAGCCACGATTTTGTGCCGTGGGTTCTACTGCAATCATGCCCAAATGCGTGACCTGCGCTTCTGCGTGCCATTCGGCACACAGCGTGACCATGAGCGTTTTGTCCACCCAGCCAGTGAGCATCACAACATCCTGACGATTCAACAATGCCAACACCTCTTCGGTGGTCGTACGTTTGCCCTCCAGCAAGTCTGCCTCGGTAGTCCAGCCTGCACGGCTACTGTCGCCGCGATAAGCACGATTGACCAGTGCCGAGATCACATCGGCATCCTGCGCCTGGGCAGGTCTGATGATTAATTCAGTCATGACGTTTGTTGTGCTAACTTTTCTATGCGGTGTTGTACCACCAGGCTGCCTATCATGTCACCTTCGACATTGACTGCGGTACGCACGGTATCCAGCAGGCGGTCTATTGGTAACAAAATGGCGATCGCTTCAGCGGGCAAGCCGACGCTTTGCAAGACCATGACCATGGTCACCATACCCGCACTGGGGATACCGGGCGCGCCCATGGCCGCGATCATGGTGGTAAAGCACACCACCAATTGTTGTCCAAGGGATAAGTCTATGCCTGCCAGTTGCGCCACAAACAGGGCCGCAGCGGCTTCATATAACGCGGTGCCATCCATATTCACGGTGGCCCCCAGCGGCACGACAAAACCAGCGATTTCGGATTTGACCTGCATATTTTGCGTAGCACAACGCATGGTCACCGGCATGGTGGCCGTGCTCGAACTGGTGGCGAACGCCGTGAGCAAGGCCTGTTTGGCCTGTCGCAGAAACCACCACGGGCGTTTGCCGGTGAGTAACCACAGCAACAGGGGCAACACGACCAGGCCGTGCAACAAGGTGGTGCCTGTCACTACCAGCATAAACTTGGTCAAACTGGCAAACAGGCTGACGTCTTGCGTGGCGACTAATTTGAACAGCAAGGCGGCAATGCCAAATGGCGCTAGGCGCATGATCCAGTTGATCATTTGCATCGCCACCGCCATGCCTTCCTCAAACACGGCCAGCAAGTGCGGATAGCGCTCGGCAGAGAGTACCAGCGCAATGCCGAGCAAAAGCGCAAATGCCACAATCGCCAGAATATTACCTTCGGCCAGCGCTTTAAAAGGATTCATAAAAATGCCGTGCAAAAATTGTGTGAAGAACTCAGGCAAGGTGAGTTGCTTGGTTTCAAACTGTTGCATGGCATCGGCAAACATCTCCAGATGCAAGCCTGCACCAGGTTTGAACAATTGACTAGCACCAAGGCCGATGACGACAGCGATCAAGGTCGTCGTCGCAAAAAACAGCAGCGTGGTTTTCCAGACCACATGCATTTGGCTATGCTGACGCAGATTGGCGATGCCGGTGACGATGGCGCAAAACACCAGCGGGATCATCACCATTTTGAGCAGGTCGATAAACAGGGTGCCGACCAGGTTGGCGGCGTATAACGCGTGATCGATATTTTTGTCATGCGCAAACAAGCCTAGCGCCACAGCGGCTGCCGCGGCGAAAAAAATTTGCCCATTCAACCCGAGTTTTTTCATGTGTATCGCAACCTTAAAGTGGGCGGACTTCGCGACCCTGCGCACGCCATCGAATGAAAAAGAGGCAGCCTAAGCTGCCTCCATCTTATCTTAAGCCGCTTTTTCAAATACCGCAGCAAAGAAGCCATCCGTGCCATGCAGATGTGGCAATAGCTTCAGATAATCTCCGGTATCCAGCACAATATTTTGTTGCGCCAACACCTCATTGGCGGGCACCAATTTGAATTCCGGATGCGCTTGTAAAAACGCTTCAGCAATCGCTTCGTTCTCGTCACGCAGCAGACTGCAAGTCGCATACACAACACGACCACCAGCCTTACACAATTTGGCGGCGCGGGCGAGAATATTGGTTTGCTTGACGTTGAGCTCGACCACATCTTGCTGGTCCTGGCGCCATTTCAGGTCTGGATTACGGCGTAACGTACCCAAACCGCTGCAAGGCGCATCGACCAGCACGCGGTCAAACTTGCAGTTGAGGCGCTTGAGTTTCAAGTCGTTTTCGTTGTTAATCAACTGCGCTTGCAAGTTAGACAAGCCACTGCGTTTCAGGCGTTGGCCCAAATTATTGAGGCGCTTTTCAGACACATCAAAGGCATACAAGCGGCCCGTGTTTTTCATCAACGCGCCCAGGGCTAGCGTTTTACCACCGGCACCGGCACACAGGTCGGCCACCATTTGGCCGCGTTTAGGGGCGACCAAATAACTCAGCAACTGGCTGCCTTCGTCCTGCACTTCAATTTTGCCTTCGGTAAACAAAATATGTTTGCCGATATTTAAACGGGCGCCCATGCGAATGCCAAGGGGGGAGTAAGGCGTAGGGGCAATGACGTTATCTTTAACGGTATTCTCGGCCAGCATGCGTGACAGCACTTCTTCGCGGCTGGACTTAATAGTATTGACGCGTAAATCGAGGCTGGCTTGCTCAAACATGCTGCGACAGATGGTCATGGCCTCAGCCTCACCATATTGCGCTACCAGCTTGTCCCAGAACCAATCGCGCACATCCGCCAGCACGGCAGGGGCAAAGCCTTCGCTGTTTTTAGCTTTAATGGTGACCGCCCATTCTTTTTGGCGCTCATCCAGCATGTCATCAAGATCACGGATGCTTTTACCCTCAATTTTGAGCATCCAGGCGATGATGAGTTTACGTGTGTCTTCCTGCTCGTCGGCCTCGCTCATGCTGACTTCACGCAGGTAGCGATAGCGGCGCAACACACCATAAGCGGTTTCGGCCACCCAGGCGCGGTCTTTGGTGCCTAATTCACGATGCTGGCGGAAAAACTCGCTGAGTCTGGCATCGGCCGGGCTTTCAAATTTAAGCAGGTCGTTTAACAACACCGCCGTCTGGCGCATGAGGGATTGATTCATCAGTTTCTTTCAAATACTTACGTTATTCGGTGATCAACCGCGTGGCGACTTGTTCAATCACCATGCCGTTTTTCTCCAGTTTTTTGATTTTGACCGGCACATAGCGGTAATCGCTGGCCAGCCACAGTTCTACTTTTTCGTCGGTGTCACCACGCGTATGCACAATGTGCACGGTTTGAATGGTTTGATCAGCAATCACCAGGCTGTCTTCCCCTTCAAACGAATATTCATACTCACCAACCCGGCGGCCATTGGTCAGCGTCACATGCATTTCTTGCAGCGGCGGCACAAACATAAACTGGTACATAAAGCTGAGGATGTCTTGTGTGTTTACACGTAAATCGCGTCGCTGCTCACCTTTGGCGGTTTTCAGGGTAATCACATTGGTTTCCCAGTCAAAACTCGCTTCGTAGGTTTTGCTGGCACGGCTACCAAAGGCATAACGGTAAAAGTGCGGCTTTAAACCGCTGGGGCCGACTTCACCCGTACTTTGCTGCTCCAGTGACGGGTAGAGCAATTTTAACAGACCGCGCCCTTCCACCAGCCAACGCAGTGAGTAATTGCCTGGGCTTTCCTGCACATAGTCAATACTGGCAGTGCCTGCAGGCCGGTCTTCACCATTCACATACACCACAAAAGCCGTGCTCACACGCTGATAAGGTGGCGGCTTTTCATCGTCGGCCACCGCCACGGGTTGATCCATTTCGTGCCAGGCAGCAATCTCTGCCAGTTTTGCTTGCCCTTCTTCTTCAGTGGTCGCCACTTGCTCAGCCGCAGCAGGTAATGCAGAGGCCTGTTCTGCGATGACCTCTGTAGATTCGGCGGGTGACTCAGGTTGTACCGAAGGCGTTTTGTCTAGCGTTGATGCCGGTTTTACGCCTATCGGGCGTGGTTTGCTGGGTGGGGCGGCAGCCACCGCTTGCGCGATGGGTGGCGGTGACAGCCGCGCTTGCAGCACCGTCTGCTGTGGCGCCTCTTCTAACCAGTTGCGCCAATTCAGCTCAGTCAACACCGTGATATGCAACAACAATGACAATACAAGCGCTAGCGCCAATGGCCATGAAACATGCTGTTGAATCCAATGCCGCAGACCTGATGCTTGCATCACGCGCTTTCCCGAGCTGCAGAACCCGTTATTGACCGGTGATACTGGTGATCACCTGCTCCATACGTTTACCATCATCCTGCACCACCAGCTTCACTGGCAAATAGCCTTTATCCTTAGCCAGATACAAAGTTTTCTCACCGTCAGCATCGGCCAGTTTAACTACCTTAAAGGTGCCAGCCTCCGTTTGCAGCGGCGTGGTTTCCTCTGTCACGACAAATCGATGCGGCGCAATCTTTTTACCATTCACCACCGATAGATTCACCTGCTTGGCTGCGGGTGGCTGCCACATCCAGCAATACATCACACTCAATAAATCCTGCGTGCCTTTTACCAAAGCGCCCGTTTCCTGTTCGCCTTTAATTTGCATGTTAAGCACTTTTTTCGCCCAGTCAAACTCACTGATCAGCGCTTTGTCAGGGTGTTTGGATTGCCGCGATTCAAAGCGGGCTGGCCGTAAGGTGTTCAAAATCACCTGACCCTGGCTGGAAAGTGTGCGCTCACCCATGAGCTTATAAATGCCTTTACCCTCAGCCAGTGAAGCAATTTGGTAACGGTTGCCCGTCACACTCAACTGGTCTTTAATGGTGCCGATGGTGATACCTTGTTGCAGCAAATCGTATTTGAGCGTTAACTGCTTGGGCGCGGCAGATAGCACCGGCGACACCAGCAGTGCTATCGTAGCCAGCAAGCTGGCCACGCGGCGCTGAGGATTGCAGAAAAAAAGCATCACGCCCGCCAGCATTAAACCACCACAGTCGGCGCTTCACCTGCCTGTTGTGCGCGAATCTGGCCAATACGGTAAACCGTCTCGCCCGCACCGGCCAGCACGGCTTGTGCCTGCTCGGCGTGCTCGGCAGCCACAATCACGGCCATGCCGATACCGCAGTTAAACGTACGGTACATTTCAATCGGCTCAATATTACCTTGCGCCTGCAACCACTGAAACAACGGTGGCAAAGTCCAGCTCGACTTCTGCACCTCGGCTGTGAGTCCTGCTGGCAACACACGTGGAATATTTTCGGTAATGCCGCCACCGGTAATATGCGCCATGCCCTTCACTGGCAAGGTGTCCAGCAATTTCAAAATAGACTTCACATACAATTTGGTGGGAGCCATGACTACGTCTTTAAAGACGCGGCCATGAAAATCGGATTCCATATCGATGCCGGATTTTTCAATTAGTTTACGGATCAATGAGTAGCCATTGGAGTGCGCACCACTGGAAGCCAGGCCCAGCACCACGTCACCCGCTTTGATGGTAGAGCCATCAATGATATTGGCTTTATCGACGCAACCAACGGCAAAGCCGGCCAGGTCATATTCACCAGCAGGATACATGCCTGGCATTTCGGCGGTTTCGCCGCCCACCAGCGCACAGCCAGATTCTTCACAGCCTTGGGCAATGCCCTTAATCACCGCAGCAGCGGTGGCGACTTCTAGCTTGCCACAGGCAAAATAATCCAAGAAAAACAGTGGCTCAGCGCCTTGCACCAGAATGTCGTTGACGCTCATCGCCACCAGGTCGATACCGACGGTATCATGCTTGTCGAGCTGAAACGCCAGCTTTAATTTGGTGCCCACGCCATCGGTGCCAGACACCAGCACAGGCTCTTTAAACTTTTTAGGCATGGCAAACAGCGAACCAAAACCGCCAATCCCGCCCATCACCTCAGGGCGCATGGTGCGCTTGGCAAACGGCTTGATCTGCTCGACCAAGGCATCACCAGCCTCCATATCGACACCAGCATCACGGTAGGTAAGTGAAGTGTTATCAGGTGAAGTGTTATCAGAAGAAGTCGTCAAGATGCTCTCGTTTCTTTCAATGCAATTAATCAGGTGAAGCACTGTAGCCAGCGCAGATGTTTACAACAAAGCGCGATACAGCGTTGAAATTAAGTATAATTTTAAAATAATCATTATTTTAACGCATCTTGCCGCTTCGACCTATGCCGGATTGTGCGGATGTGTCACACACACCCATGTCAGACCAGGAACACCCAAAATCTGTGGCCACCCAGTTTGTCAGCGATCATCGCTGGTGGATTGTCACGGCGGTTTTTATTTACTTGTTTTATCTGCTAGAACCGATCCTGACGCCGTTTCTGGCCGCCGCAGTGATTGCCTACATGCTGGATCCACTGGTAGACCGGCTCAGTGAAACCGGTGTCAACGGCTGGCGTATAGGCCGCACCCCAGCCACCTTGCTGGTGATGCTAGGCGTGATTCTGGCGATCATCGGCTTGCTGCTGATTATCGTCCCGTTACTGCAACAACAGTCACTGCTGATTGCGCAACGCCTGCCACTGCTGATTGATCATTTTCACCAGCAAGTCGAGCCTTGGCTGCTGCAAAAGTTTGGTATTCACCTTGATGTGAACCATGCTGATGTGCAAAAACTCGTCAGCGAACACTGGCAAACCGCTGGCAGTATGTTACTCAGCGCCGGACAAAAGGGCCTGAGCCTGATTGGGATTTTTGCCAATATCTGTTTATTGCCAGTCGTGCTGTTTTATTTTTTGCGCGACTGGGATGACATGGTGGCCGAGGTTGGTGAGCTGATTCCCCGTAACTGGATAGGCCGCGCGCGCAGCATGTCCGTGGAAATCGACCGCGTGGTGGCAGAATTTTTGCGCGGCCAATTATCAGTCATGTTGTCATTGTGCGTGTTTTACAGCGTCAGCTTATGGTTGGCCGGTCTCGACATGGCGCTTTCCATCGGCATGATTGCTGGCTTGCTGAGCTTTGTGCCTTACCTGGGGTTTGCCCTGGCGTTTGTGCTGGCCGTGGTGCTGGCCTTGCTGCAATTTGCCTCATTACCAGAAGTGGTGCCGGTGCTGCTAGTATTTGGCGTAGGCCAACTGGTCGAAAGTTTTATGCTCACACCGATTTTAGTAGGCGACCGCATCGGCCTGCATCCAGTGATTGTGATTTTAGCCTTGATGGCCGGTGGCCAGTTATTTGGCTTTGCCGGTGTGCTGCTGGCATTACCAGTTAGCGCCGCCATTGCCGTGGGCGTGCGCCATACCAAACAAAGCTATTTGCGCAGTGAAACTTATTTAAACAGCCAGCCGCACCTGATTCAAACCCTGGACGAATGACCACCAGAGAGCAAGACACACCGTTGTGAAACAATTATTACTTAATATTCAACCGCCTGCTGCCCCAAACTTTGCTAACTTTATTGTGGGCCAAAACCAAGAAGCCTTGGCCAGTATGCATACCGTACTTGCAGGCGAAGCCACCACCCGCTTTATTTACCTGTGGGGTGAGTCTGGCAGTGGTAAAAGCCACTTGCTATTGGCAGCACAAGAAATGGGCGCGCATATTGCAGATGACGTGCACACACTGGATGAAGACTCACAAATTGTGCTGTTTGATACTTACAACCAGATTAAAGCCGAGGGCGGCATGTTAGTCACGGCTGGCAGCCACGCGCCCACCCAAATGGGCTTGCGTGACGACTTGGCCACGCGCCTGGCCTGGGGCTTGGTCTATCAATTACAACCGCTCAGCGATGATGAAAAAGCCGATGCGCTACGCGCGCATGCCCGTGATCGCAGCATGAAGTTGCCAGACGAAGTGATTGCTTACTGTTTGCGTTATTTACGCCGCGATTTACCCACCTTGATGGCTGTGGTCGAGGCTTTGGATGAGTGGTCACTCACCACCAAGAAAGCCGTTACTGTGCAGTCATTAAAAAAAATGCTGCAAGACAGCTAATGAATCCCTTTTATTCCGAGCCAAAGCTATAACGGTTTTTGCCGCTTTTCTTCGAGTCATACATGGCTTTATCTGCCACATGCAGCAGTTGCTTGACATGTTTGCCATGGTGCGGATATTCGGCAATGCCAATACTGACACCAATCTCCAGCGGAATCCCGCGCGTCATCACCGGCTGGCTAAATAGCTTGATCAGCCGCTCCGCCAACTGAGTTAACTCCTGGCGATATAAATAGCTGCCAACCACCAGCACAAACTCATCACCGCCTTGGCGCGCCAGAAAGTCCGATTGCCTGAGCACTTTTTTAAACATATCGGCGACCTCTATCAGTAAAGCATCGCCCACGCCATGGCCATATTTGTCATTCACCTGCTTAAAGCCATCGAGGTCCATAAACAGAATCGCAAACTGCTTGGAGGTATGCCTGGCCAATTGATAGGTGTTTGCCAAGTGCACATCGACACTACGCCGGTTGGGCAAGCCGGTGAGCAAGTCGTGATCGGCCTGATGGCTGGCCTGTTTGGCGACCGCTTGGTTTTCAAGCACTTGCTCCAGCAATTCTGTGGTACTGCGATAAGAAAACAGCAATACGCCAATAATCAGCACGCCCAGCAAAATAGCGCCAATCACAGAGGCAAACATACGTTTGCGGATTTCCTGCTCAAACCCTTCCCTAAGACGTTGTAACTTACTGTCAATCTCGTCGAGCTGATCATCAATCAGCTTCATCACCTCGCGTCCTTTGTCTTTATTCAGCGACAAGTGTGGCGAAAAGTCACCGGCATGTAGTTGCACTTGGATCGTTTTGTCCATCACATCAAATTTCTGATGCACCAACTGTTTGATTCTGTCCAAACCGATGCGCACCTCAGGCTGGTCGGAGGTCTGCTTATCCAGTCGTACCAGTACTTGCCGGGTCTCCGTGCGCCCCTGCTCCAAGGTGTCCAAAAACAAAGTATGGCCGGTGAGTAAATAGCCACGCTGGCCGCTTTCGGCATTGGTGATCGCTTTACCCAAGGCAACAATGTCATAGCGCTGCCGGTCGACCAGGTCTTTTTGTTCGGAATAATAAACAAGCTGATACATGGCAATAAACAGCCATACCATTGAAATGCACAACAGCGCAGCAGCAATGATTAACGGAATAACTATTCGTCGCTTGTAATTAAACATACGAAGTTTATATCGTCATTTTTGGGCATACATTAAATCGAAGCCGAATAAAATCTATGATACGACTAGTCTGAATATAATAAAATACAGTTTTGATAGATAACCACTATCCGCCATCATGCTCAGAATTACCGAAATCAAACTGCCGATCGCGCTTGCAGACACGCTCAAGCACCAGGACGACCAAATCAGGGCCGCCATTCTCAAACGTCTCGAAATCCCGGAAAGCGAACTGATCAGCTTTGAGATTTTTAAACGCGGCGTCGATGCCCGAAAATCACATGCCATCTTGTATGTGTACAACCTGGATGTCACGGTCAAAAACGAAGCCAAATTACTGGCCCGCTTTAAAAAAGACCCTCATATCAAACCAGCGCCAGACACCAACTATCACTTTGTTGCAACACAGCCCAGCTCCCAACAAGCGGGCTCAACCGCAGCACGCCCAGTGGTGGTCGGGTTTGGTCCGGCAGGCATATTCGCAGCACTCATTCTGGCCCAGGCCGGGTTCAAGCCGATTGTGCTGGAACGCGGGAAAGAGGTGCGCAAACGCACCAAAGATACCTGGGGCTTGTGGCGCAAACGCACACTCAATCCTGAATCGAATGTACAGTTTGGCGAAGGTGGCGCGGGCACATTTTCTGATGGCAAACTATATAGCCAAATTAAAGACACCAAGCATTACAGCCGCAAAGTGTTGCAGGAGTTTGTGAAAGCCGGGGCGCCGGAAGAAATTTTATACGTCAGCCATCCGCATATCGGCACCTTCAGATTGGTAGGCATGGTGGAAGACATGCGCAATACCATCATTAGCCTTGGTGGTGAAATCCGCTTTGAAAGCCGCGTGACGGATATTGCGATTGAACACCAGCAAGTGCAGGGCGTGACGCTGCACACCGGCGAATTTATTGCGACCCAGCACCTGGTGCTGGCTGTCGGCCACAGCGCGCGCGACACCTTTGAAATGGTGCATGCCAAAGGCATCTATGTTGAAGCCAAGCCGTTCTCGATTGGCTTCCGTATCGAGCATCCGCAGAGCCTGATTGACCGCGCACGCTACGGCAAAAGCTATAGCGACGATATTCTGCAAAAGTTAGGCGCCGCCGATTACAAACTGGTGCACCACGCCAGCAATGGCCGCAGCGTTTACAGCTTTTGTATGTGCCCGGGCGGCACGGTTGTCGCAGCGGCGTCTGAACCAAACCGCGTCGTCACCAACGGCATGAGTCAATATAGCCGCAACGAACGCAACGCTAATGCCGGCATCGTCGTCGGCATCACGCCAGAAGTCGACTACCCCGGCCATCCACTGGCTGGCGTCGAATTCCAGCGCCAGCTTGAGAGCCAGGCCTATGTCGTGGGTGGCAGCAACTACTCGGCGCCGGGGCAATTGATTGGCGACTTTCTGGCCAATCGCCCATCCACCCAATTCGGCGAAGTCACACCGTCTTACACGCCCGGCGTGCATTTAACCAATCTCGATAGCGTTTTACCCGAGTTTGCCATCAGTGCCATCCGTGAAGCGATTCCAGCCTTTGCCAAACAAGTGCCAGGTTTTGACCTGGCCGACGGCGTCCTCACCGGCGTGGAAACCCGCACCTCCAGCCCGATTCGCATCAAACGTGATGACAACACGCTGCAAAGCATCAACACCAAAGGCTTGTTCCCGTGTGGTGAAGGCGCCGGTTATGCGGGTGGCATTTTGTCGGCCGCGGTGGATGGTATTAAAGTCGCGGAAGCCGTGTCGTTATCACTGGTTGGCTAATTGAGCGCTTCAAATAAAAAAACCTGCCGAAGCAGGTTTTTTTATTGCTACATCACTTACTGACGAATCAGGTAATCAAATGCACCCAGTGCTGCGTTTGAACCTTCACCCATGGCAATCACAATCTGCTTGTAAGGGATGGTGGTGACATCACCAGCCGCAAACACACCTGGCAATGAGGTCGCATTATGGTTGTTAATTTCAATTTCACCATATTTGCTCAAATCCAGTGTGCCTTTCAACCAGTCACTGTTAGGCACTAAGCCAATCTGGATAAATACGCCCTCTAACGCCACATGCTTGCTCTCGCCACTCACGCGGTCAATATAAGTCAGGCCATTGACGCGTGTGCCATCACCGGTGATTTCACTGGTTTGCGCACTGGTCAAAATAGTCACATTTTGCAATGAGCGCAGTTTGCGTTGCAACACGGCATCGGCTTTAAGCTCAGTGTCGAATTGCAGCAACGTGACATGACCGACCACACCCGCCAGGTCAATCGCCGCTTCTACGCCAGAGTTACCGCCACCAATCACGGCTACATGTTTGCCTTTAAATAGCGGGCCATCGCAGTGCGGACAGTAAGCCACGCCTTTGTTTTTGTATTCCACTTCACCAGGCACGTTGAGGTTTTTCCAACGCGCACCGGTGGCCAGAATCACAGATTTGCTACGCAAGGTGGCGCCATTTTCCAGTTTGACTTCAATCAACCCAGCATGTTTGTTGTCGGTTTTCGCAGGCTCCGTCAGGCCAACAGCGCGTTGCAGCGGCATGATATCTACGTCATAGGTTTTCACGTGCTCTTCGAGCGCGGCGACCAGTTTTGGCCCTTCGGTTTCTTTCACAGAAATAAAGTTTTCAATCGCCAAGGTGTCGTTGACTTGACCACCAAAACGGTCGGCCACAATGCCGGTGCGGATGCCTTTACGCGCCGCATAAATTGCGGCTGAAGCGCCAGCCGGGCCACCGCCCACCACCAACACATCAAACGCGTCTTTGGCATTGAGCTTCTCGGCTTCTTTCGCCACTGCACCAGTGTCCACTTTGGCCAAAATCTCTTCCACCAGCATGCGGCCAGAGGCAAACATTTCACCGTTAAGGAAAGTCGCTGGCACCGCCATGATATTGCGTGCGTTGACTTCGTCCTGATACAAGCCACCATCAATCACCGTCACATTGATGCGCGGGTTAAACACCGTCATCAACGTCGTTGCCTGGACCACGTCCGGGCAGTTATGGCAAGACAAGCTCATATACACTTCAAAATTCAAATCGCTATCCAGCGCTTTGATCTGGTCGAGCACATCTTGCTCCACTTTGGGTGGGTGGCCGCCAGTCCATAGCAACGCCAGCACCAGTGACGTGAATTCATGGCCTAATGGAATCGCCGCAAAGCGCACGCCATGGGTTTCGCCTTCTTTGGCGATCACAAATGAAGGTTTGCGCGCATCGTTGCCGGTTTCATCCAGGCTGACTTTGTCGGACAAGGCCGTGATTTCTTGCAACAACTCGCGCATTTTGGTGGCATTGTCGCTGTTATCCAGGGATGCAATCAGACGGATAGGCTGACGCAGCATGCCCAAGTAGGTTTGCAGTTGTGTCTTTAAGGTATCGTCTAACATTATTTATTCTCCAAATTACATTCTTGCTCATATTTTCAGGCAACAAGAAGCCTTGGCCATGACACATGGCAATTAAAAATGGTCGGGGGGAAGCTCGCTCAGGTAAAACCACCCTTAGGTAAAAACGCCTCGTGACTTTACCTGAGCGCCCTGCTTGCGCAGGGCTTTGCTCAAAACACTAACCTTAGATCTTACCGACCAAGTCCAATGATGGTGTCAACGTGGCTGCACCGTCGTTCCATTTAGCTGGGCAAACCTGGCCTGGGTGAGCAGCGGTGTATTGTGCTGCTTTCAACTTGCGCAGGGTTTCTTTTACATCACGTGCGATTTCGTTGCTGTGTACTTCAGCAGTTTTGATCACGCCTTCGGCGTTGATCACGAATGTACCGCGCAATGCCAGACCTTCTTCATCAATATGCACGTCAAACGCACGTGTCAATTGGTGCGTTGGGTCACCCACCAGTGGGAATTTTGCTTTGCCTACTGCTGGTGAAGTCTCGTGCCAAACTTTGTGGGAGAAGTGGGTATCGGTGGTCACGATGTACACTTCAGCACCAGCCTTCTGGAACTCTGCGTAGTTGTCAGCCGCATCTTCAACTTCTGTTGGGCAGTTGAAAGTGAACGCTGCTGGCATAAAAATCAACACAGACCATTTGCCTTTTAAAGACTCTTCAGTCACTTCGATAAATTTACCGTTGTGAAATGCTTGCGCCTTGAATGGTTGTACTTGTGTGTTAATCAATGACATGTAGTTCTCCTTGATGATGTTTAAAACAGTGCTTCATTAAACAGGGTTAAGTAAAAATTTGCTGTGTTTCAACAGCGAATGGATGCATTTTAAGCATACATTATAGATATGTAAAATTGATTATTTTAATTTTATTGATAAATATATTTAATCAATTGTATTTAGCTCGAAACCGTCACCTGTCCGTGCCCCTCGTACCCGAGGTTATCCTGCCAGTTTACCGCAATCACATCGCCCACCTTGGCCTCTTTGATATAAAACGTAAAGTAGGGGTTACGTGAGATACCCGTCCCGGTTTGCGCATCGACAATCACTTGCCCATTGAGCACGACTTGCATGAGCTGCATAAAATGCGCAGGCAGCACCTGACCATCGTCGTTTTTACTGCGACCCGTGCGCATCGGGTGCAGAATAATGATCTTGAGCTCGGTGATCTGCTTGCCCAGCAACGCATCGTCCATTAAACGCGCGCGCATTTTCATGCTGCTAGCAAACGGCTCTTCACGTTCGCTGCCCGCACAACCATCCTCCAGCACAATCACCTGGCGACGCTGTTGCTGAAATTGCCCGCTCGACTGCTGCGCCAAGGCAATCACCTCACCTGATTGCGACAGTTTAATACGCGTCACCAGCTTGGGCAGCACTTGTTTACCCAGCTCAAAACTGGCAATCAACGGCGTCGGATTCGCATCCGCCAACAGGCGCAAACTGCGGATGCTGCCTGCCGACTGTTTGCTGGTCAGCTCCACTTGCACCACCGAGCCACTTTCCGCTTTTTGCGGTGCTTCAATCTGCAAGTCTGGCGACACCGGCACTGCCGTGGCTTGAAACGCCGTCATCACCTGTGAGGTTTGCTTGGCTTCAAAGGCCTGGGTAAACCAGGCCGCCGCCTCTACCTTGCGCGAAAGCAACCAAACCGGTAGCGTGGCCAATGCCAGGCCAGCTTTCAACCATGCGCGTCTTTGCAGCTGCGTTGTGTTTTGCATACAATCCCCCGTCATCCGTTTTTATCATCGCCTTGCTCAAGCTTGAGCTGTTGCCTGAGCGTTTTCAGCCGTGCCTCGACTTTCGATTGCAAGTAAAAATCGCCATCTTTGGCTTTGCTGGCAATTTCAAGCTGATCAATCGCGCGCGGCAAATCATATTTACGCACATAGCTCTCACCCAAGGCCTGGTGCCTTAACATCTGCTTGCCCTGCCCCTGATACGCCGCTGCCAGCCAGTCATAGAGCTTAGGGTCGTCAGGAAACGTCTCCAGCTGTTTTTGAATAAATGTCACCGCTTGCGGCCATTGATTGCCGCGTATCAACGACTCAGCCTGGCCTTGTGCCAAAATTCTGTGCTTGGGATATTGCTGCAAGCCCTGCACAAACTGCGCCTGCGCTTGTGGCACCTGCCCCAGCTTGGCTAAGGTCACCGCTTTTAATGTCACCAGATAAGGGTTAGCCATGCCATGCTGCACCAGCCAGTCGACTTCCACTTGCGCCTGTTTTGGCTGATTGGCTCGCAACCACGCATAGGCCAAGCCATAGTGCTCGGCGAGCTCGTTCTGGTAGCGGCCCTCATTAATATTATTCTGAAACTCCTCGACCATTTGTTGCGGCGCACCCTGAAAAGCACGGATTTTTGCCCGCATCAGAAAAAAAGTCAGGCTTTCGTTAATTTGCTTATAAGGCAGGTTTTGCACCCGGTTACCAATATCGGCAATACGCTCGCTGGTCAGCGGGTGCGTGCGCAAATAGCTAGGCATACTGCCACCATCAGAAAACCGTGTCGCCCGTTGCATCGTGGTAAAAAAAGCGGGCATGGCACGCACATCAAATCCGGCATCCTGCAAAATGGTTAGCCCCACGCGGTCGGCCTCGCGCTCATGCTCGCGCGTGTAATCAAGCTGTTTTTGTATGCCGGCCGCAGAGGCAGCCGTCATCGCGCCCATGCCCACTTGCGGATTAGACCGCGCAATCAACAACGCCAGCGCCGTTGCCGCGATATTTTTAAACATATCGTACTTTTGTGATGCCAGCATGCGCGCCAGATGATGCTGGGTGACATGGCCGATCTCATGCCCCAGCACACTGGCGAGCTCAGATTCGCTATTGGCGGCCATAAACAACCCCGTATGCACGCCAATCACCCCACCCGGCATCGCAAACGCGTTAATGGTCTTATCCTGTACCACAAAAAAATAAAACCTCTGTTGCCGGTCGGGGCTGCTTTCGCCTAGGCGTGTGCCCAGTGCTTGCAAGTAATCCGTCACTTCAGCGTCATCCAGCACATCTTCGCTAGTCGCTACTTGCTTTAAGATCTGGTGGGCAATTTTCTCTTCATCACGCAGTGACAACACCGTTTGCGAGGCATCGCCCAATTCAGGCAACTGGTTAGACGAGTCCGACGGCAAGCTCAGGTCAAGGTCATCCGGCTCATAAGGCTTGCCTGAAAACACACCCGTCGAATAATTGGCCAGCAAGGTCGCCCCAGGCACCAACAACAAGCCGCACACCAGCAAGCCGCGTACCCAGCGACGACGACTCTGTTGATAAGCATGTTTAATCTGTTTTAAAGCCATGAATCCCAGCGTTTGAAATGGCAGGCCCACAATCACAGGCCTGTGCCAACTACCCAAACTTGTTATGATAACGACTTCATCGCTTGAGTTCACCCTTTTTCATCCTAGCCAAACCCATGACCAAACCAACTTCAGGACTCACCCATTTCAACGCCCAAGGCCACGCCCACATGGTCGATATCGGCGATAAAGCCCATACCAAGCGCATCGCCATTGCCGAAGGCCACATCGTGATGCAAGCGGCCACCCTGCAAACCATTCTGCAAGGCAACGCCAAAAAAGGCGACGTGCTCGGCATCGCCCGCATCGCCGCCATCCAGGCCAGCAAAAAAACCAGCGACCTCATTCCGCTGTGCCACCCGCTTAGCCTAAGCCGGGTCGATGTCAGTTTTATGGCGGATGAAACACAACACAGCATTAGCTGCCGCGTGCAATGTGAGACTACCGGGCAGACAGGGGTTGAAATGGAAGCATTGACTGCGGTGCAAGTGGGACTGCTAACGATTTATGATATGTGCAAGGCGATTGACAGAGGCATGACCATACAAGGGGTGAGAGTCCTGGAGAAGCATGGTGGGAAGAGTGGGGATTGGGTAGCCGTTTAAGTAACGAAAGCCTATCCAAGTAAATATAAAAGAATTACGTTTTAAAGCGACACTGACCGTATCGAGGCATTACTTTCGCCTCTAGGCAAGTCACTTTCTGGTGCTTGTCCCCCAGAAAGTAACCAAAGAGGAAGACACCCAGCCATCACGGCCTGACGGCTTCCTTGCGTTGCTCAACAAAATAAGCGGTCACGAAACTCAACCTGGCATCTCACACAAAACGTGAGCTGCTGCGGGATTCAAACAGTCGCTCCCTTCTTCCTTATTTTGTCTCCGCTACTCAGCGTGATGGAATGGGATTTGTCTCGCCAAACTCACATTGTAGAAATCTGAACGGTTCAAAAACAGATCGGTTTGTTAAGAGCATTAATGGTGGCGCTCACTAGGTGTTCGGGGTCCCCATCTGCCGCGCCGAGCAACGCAGGGTTGGCGGTAGTCTTCGACCATCGGCTGTCTGAGCTCCGCAACAAGCCACATCTTGTGTGGCTTGTCAGGGCGAGTTTCGATGGACGCCCGGCAAACCGAGTAGCACAGGATACAAGCGGAAGCTGGGGTGTCTTGTTCTTTGCCTTCTTTCTTATGGACAAGCATAAGAAAGAATGGTCGCCGAGAGGCGAAATAGATCGATCATAGAATAGCCTTCGCTTTTTGCAAGCAAAGAAAAGTAACTCGCTGTAAAAGCGAAAAACACCATTACAACCAAAGAATCACTTTCCCACCCTAATCCAACAACGCCGTAATCCGCCGCGCGCATTCCGGTGCCATAGTCACCCCATACCGAAAATGCCCGGTATTCAGGTACAAATTCTCAATCTGAGGATGCCGTCCAATACTAGGGATATTATGCGGCGTTCCTGGCCGCAAGCCACTCCAATGTTTGATAATTGGCTGCCCCTGCAAAGCGGGTAATATCGCCTCGGCTTTTTGCAGCATTTCCTGCCGCATGCTCTCGGTCACGCCGGTATCAAAACCGACATCTTCCAAGCTACTACCAGCCAGCAGATGGCCATCGCGACGCTGCAGCATGTAAAAACCATCTTTATACAGGATATGCGGCAACAGGCCTGGCGTCATGTGATACAACAACATTTGCCCGCGCATGGGTTTGATATCAAGGCTGGAGGCTGTTTGCTTGAGCAGCTCAAAACTCCAGGCACCTGAGGTGACGACAAACACATCGGCAGACAAGGTATCACCCGTGGTGGTTTGCCAGCTGGTGATTGGAGCTCGGCCTTCTTGCAGCGGCATCAATTGCGTTTGCTCGCGCAAGGTGACGCCATGCTTGATCAGCCAGGCCTTGAGTGATTGCAACAGGCGTGGGTTGCGTATCTGCACGACTTCGGGAATCAGCAGGTTATCGCCTTGTAGCGCGTACTCAAGGCCAAACCGTGTACACCAGCCCATGGCTTGCTGCTGGTCAAACGGCGGTTGAATCAACATCCCGCTCTGGCTACATTCGGGGTCTATGCCGGTTTCGGCATATAACTCGGCACTCACGGCCGGATAGGCGCGCACGCCTGCCAATGCCAGCTCATTGACCACATCCTGGTAAAACCACGGCAACAAGGGGAAAGCAATACCCGCCCCGGCCCATGAGGATTCGCCAGAGGTTTGCGCGGCAATGATATTGCGCTCAACCAGCGTGACCGTATGGCCTTGCTTGCGCAATTGCATGGCAGTCAGGCATCCGACGATGCCGCCACCGACCACCACCACTGAACTGTTAGCCATAAGATTTTTTCTGAAATAGCATGATCACCCTGGCAGAACGCAGTACGCACTGCCAGGACACGAGGCGTGTATTGTCTTACGGTTTGCGTCCGGAAATCAAATAGACTTCCATCGCGATTAAGGCGGCATTGCTGCCCAGCAGGACCAGGATATCACCCTCATTGAGCATGATGTCATCGCGGGGCGCAATGGGCTCAGGCATATTCGGCCGACGCAACTGCTTGACCTCGACCGCAAAATCGCCAAACGGGATATGGTCTAGCCGCAAGCCGTGCGCATAAAAGTTTTTGTATACCTCGACCGAGTGCAACTGCGGCAGTGAGGCAGTGGCCGTATCGGCATCACTGACGCCGCGGAAGTAGCCTTTGAACATTTTATAGCGCTCTTCACGGAACAAGCGGATGCGTTTCACCACCCGGTTGAGCGGAATGCCCAAAGTCACCAGCGCATGCGAGGCCAGCATCAGGCTACCTTCGAGGATTTCTGGCACCACTTCGGCGGCACCCGCGTCTCTCAGTGCATCCATTTCACTGTCATCGTGCGTACGCACAATCACCGGCAGGCTAGGGTTACGCTCCTGAATCACATGTAGCACCTTCATGGTGCCGCGTGTTTCCGCATAACTGATGATGACGGCCTTGGCTCTGGCCAGGCCAGCGGCTTCCAGCACCGAGCGCCGTCCGGCATCGCCGTAAATCACATTTTCACCGGCAGAAGCGGCCTCTTGCACGCGGCTGGCATCCATATCCAGCGCGACATACGGGATATTTTCTTCACGCAAAAAACGCCCCAGGTATTGGCCGCTACGGCCATAGCCGCAAATAATCACATGGTCGCGTAAATCCTGGCTATGTTCCTGAATGGTATCCACCACTTTGATGCTATTGCGGCTATAACTTTTGACCAGTGCACGCGCAATCCGCCCGTTTTTTTGAATAATAAACGGCGCGACCAGCATAGACAGTACGGCCACCGACAACACCAGTTGCAAGGAGTCGCCATCAATCAGGTTGGTTTGCAGGCCCAGCGCCAGCACCACAAAGCTAAACTCGCCTGCCTGACCCAGAATAATCCCGGTGCGGACGCCGACGCCCATTTCAAAGCCGTAGAACTTGGTTAACAGTGCAATGAGGCCGATCTTGAACACCAGGAACAAAATCAGCAGCAAAATGATCAGGCCGATATGCTCAACCAGCACAGAGACGTTCAGCAACATACCGACACTGATAAAGAACAGTCCCAGCAATATATCGCGGAACGGCGCAATGTCTGACTCCACCTGGTAGCGGTATTTGGTTTCTGAAATCAGCATACCGGCGACAAACGCACCCAAGGCATACGATAAACCAACAAAGTTAGTCGCCGCGGCCATCAGCAAGGTCACCATCAGCACATTAAGCACAAACAGCTCACGTGAGCGCTGTTTGGCCACCAGCTCAAACCAGAAGTTGAGGATGTTTTTGCCAAATTTGAACAGCAAAAACAGCAGGATGGAGGACTTGAACAAGGTCAACCCCAGCACATCCAGCCAGTTATCGCTGTGCGAGCCCAGTGTCTGGATCAGCACCAGAATCGGGATCACCGCCAGGTCTTGAAATAACAACACGCCGATACTCAAGCGGCCATGCCTTGAGTTTAAATCGACCCGCTCCATGAGGATTTTGGACACAATGGCGGTCGACGACATGGTGATCGCCGCACCAATAATAAAGGCCGAAGTCAGGCTGAGTCCGGCTAACTTACCGAGGACGAGGCTGGCCAACAAGGTCAGCACCACCTGGCCACCGCCCAGCCCAAACAGGGTTTTACGCATGGCATAGAGCTTAGGCAGGCTGAATTCCAGGCCGATGCTAAACATCAGGAATACGATGCCGAATTCGGCCACCTGACGACCACTCTCTTCATCTTCGAGCAAGCCCAGGGCGTGCGGGCCAAGTACGATGCCGATCATGAAGTATGCCAGCATGGCGGGCAACCCCAGGATACGGAATAACCCGACGGCAAACACCGAGCTGGTTAACAGTAGTAATAAATGGATCAGGGAATCAAACATGCAAAAATTCTAAAAGCATTAATGTCAGACCGGGCAGATGCGTGTCGGTCAGTAAACAATCTATTTATGACGAATAGTCAGTGATATATTCTAAAACACTTGTGTTTCAGGATGATGCATCCTGCCACAAAACACTGTTTTATGCAAAAAATGTGCCCGTTAATAAAAAATCCGCAAAAAAGCGGTGTTTTGCTTTCTTGCCGGGGGCGTCACTTGCTATACTAACTCGCCATGAACACAGCAAAATCAAGTGTCCACCTCGTGAAAAGTCCAGACATCGTGACACGTGCACGAGGCATTCTGCTGCACGAGGCAGATGAAATCCGTCAACTGGCAGACCGCATCGGCAGCCAGTTTGAGGCGGCTGTCAGCATGATTCTCAGTTGCCACGGCCGCGTCGTTGTCACCGGCATGGGCAAGTCTGGCCACATCGGTGGCAAAATTGCTGCCACGCTGGCCAGCACCGGCACCCCGGCGTTTTTCATGCATCCGGCAGAAGCCAGCCATGGCGACCTGGGCATGATTACGGCAGAGGATGTCGTCATTGCACTCTCCAACTCCGGCGAGAGTGATGAAATCATCAATATTTTGCCAGCCATCCGCCGTATCGGTGCCCGTATTTTAAGCATTACCGGTAGCGAAGACTCAACCTTGTCGCGCGAGTCAGACGTGCATTTGAGCGCGGCCGTGAGCCACGAAGCCTGCCCGCTGGGGCTGGCACCCACTGCCAGCACCACGGCTGCGCTAGCGTTAGGCGACGCCCTGGCCTTGTGCGTACTAGACTTACGTGAATTTACCGCCGAAGACTTTGCCCGCTCGCATCCGGGTGGTAGCCTGGGCAGACGATTACTGGTCAGAATTAAAGATGTCATGCGCACGGGCGATGCGATCCCGTCCATCAGCGAGCATGGCACCGTACAAGAAGCCATTGCACAGATTTCGAGCAAAGGCATGGGCTTTACCGCGATTGTAGACAGTGCACAGCGACCGATCGGCGTGTTTACCGACGGTGACTTGCGTCGCCTGTTTATGCAAGGCGACACCAATACCCAACAATCTATTAAATCAGTCATGAATACGCAGCCTCGCTTATTAGGCACGCAACAAATGGCGGTGGAAGCAGTCAACCTGATGGAGCAGTATAAAATTAATGGATTTATGGCAGTGAATGAGCAACAGCAATTAGTGGGCGCATTTAATATGCATGATTTACTCAAGGCGAAAGTCGTTTAGACGTATTGCCCCCGGAACTCTCGCATGCTTAAACACCCGATTTTATTGCCGATTGCGTTAATGCTGTTTTTGGCGCTGCTGACATTCTGGATTAACCAGATCGTTCAAGAGCAGGGCATAAGCTTAAGTCGATTAAACCGTCACGACCCGGATTACATGCTATACAACTTTGTCAGCACACGTACCGATGCCACCGGCACTACTAAATACGTGCTGGCGGCCGCAGAAATGCGCCACTTTCCGGATAATGAATACACTGAATTGCAACGCCCGCGTTTCACTCAATTTGGGCAGGACAAGCCCTATACGCAAATTTATGGCCAGCATGGCAAAGTCTCCGCCAATGGTAAACTGGTCGAGTTTAACAAACAGGTCAAGGTGATCCGCCAGGGCACGCTGGCCAAGCCAGAAATGCAATTACAAACCGAGCATTTAACACTGGAGCCAGATACCGACCTGGCCTACACCGATTTGCCAGTGACGATCCGCCAGCAACCGGCAACGGTGATTACCGGTACCGGCATGCGCTTTGATAACAAGGCAGGCACCATGCAATTATTTAATCGGGTGCACGTGCATTATGTGCGCGCACCTGTCGCCGCAAAAGCGGCAAGCCCGGCAGCGCCTGCCAAAGCGGGCAGTCACAAGGGCCGTTGATTCTGGAGAAATGAGTTGAACACGCACAAGCCATTATTTTTTGCCACCTGCTTGGCCTTACTGGCACTTTTACAGTGGTCAAGCAGCGCGCTGGCTGAAGAGTCAGACCGCGACCAGCCGATAGAACTGGAAGCGGACACCGTGACAGTAAACGATGCCAAAAAAATCAGCATCTATACTGGCAATGTGATCCTCAACCAGGGCACGCTGCAAATCAAGGCAGACAAAATGATTGTGCGTGAAGATCAGGATGGCTTTCAGCACAGCACCTGCACCGGCAACCCAACCACTTTCAAGCAAAAACGCACCGGTAAAAACGAATGGATGCAAGGCAGCGGCCAGCGCATTGAGTACAACGCACGCATGGACAAAGTCCAACTCTATACCAATGCCTGGGTCAAACGCGGTGAAGATGTCGTCACCGGCGACTACATCAGCTATGACGCCAATGCAGAATATGCCGAAGTCATTGGTGGCACCAAAGCCAATCCTAACGGCACGGCGGGTAGCCGCGTCAAAGCGACGATTCAACCCAAGAACAAAACCACGCCGCCGGTGATTGATAACAAGCCAACCTCACAGCAAGGGCTGCGCATGAACCGCTCACTGCAAATCAAAGTCGAGCCCGCACCTAGCGATAGCAACAGCGAGCCCGCGAAAGCGCAACCTTAAAGACCGGCCTTATGCAGACAACTGTTTCACCAGATCATAATCACTTACGTGTCAGCCACCTGAAAAAAACCTATCAAGGCCGCACCGTCGTTAAAAACACCACCCTTGAGCTACGTAGTGGCGAAGTGATTGGCTTGCTTGGCCCCAATGGCGCAGGTAAAACCACCAGTTTTTATATGATTGTCGGGCTGGTTGCGCTCGATGACGGCAGCATCACCCTCAATGGAGCAGACGTGAGCCGCGCGCCCATGCACGAACGTGCACGCATGGGCCTGGCTTACCTGCCGCAAGAAGCGTCTATTTTTCGCAAAATGACGGTGACAGACAATATTCTGTCTATCCTGGAAACCCGTCCTTACACGGACGAAGAGCGTGAAGCAAGACTGGAATCATTGCTGGATCAATTGCATATCCAGCACATTCGCCACAGCCAGGCAGTGAGCTTGTCGGGCGGAGAGCGTCGCCGCGTAGAAATCGCACGCTGCCTGGCCACAGACCCTAAATTTATTTTGCTGGATGAACCGTTTGCCGGGATTGACCCGATTGCGGTGATTGAGATTCAAAAAATCATTCGCTACCTGAGTAGCCAGAATATTGGTATTTTAATTACAGACCACAACGTACGCGAAACGCTGGATATTTGTGACCGGGCTTATATCGTCAATGAAGGCGCCGTGTTTGCCGCTGGCACGCCCGACGAAATCATTCAGAACGAAGGCGTACGTGAAGTCTATCTGGGCAAGAATTTTAGGCTGTAACCCGCTATGAAGCAAAACCTGCAATTACGTATTTCGCAAAATCTGGCGCTCACCCCGCAGTTGCAGCAGTCTATCAGGCTGTTACAGTTGTCGACGCTGGAGCTGAGTCAGGAGCTGGAAACCATCCTGCAAGAAAATCCGCTGCTGGAAATGGCCGATGGTGAAGAAGGTGAGTTTGAAGATAACTCGCCTGTGGCCACTACTTCGACAGACACAGAGCCGGTAGATGCAAGTTCCTTCGATGTCGCCACCCAAAATGATCTCACCCCGCCTGCAGAAAGTCTGCGCGATGAACTGCGTGACGAAACAAGCGGCACGGAAGGCGAACAACCAAACCTGAATGAAGAGTTTTCACCGCCGGAATTTGAAGACGACTATGAAGAGTTTGGCAGCACCAGCAACTGGGATGAAGCAGGCCGCAACAACCTCGACGATGAAGATAGCGACTTCTCACGCCAGGACGCCAGCAACATCAGCTTGCGTGAACATCTCATCAACCAGATTCAATTAGCGCATTTATCCAAACGCGACATGGACCTGGTGAAGTTTTTGCTCGATGGCATTAATGACGATGGTTATCTTGAGCAGGATTTGCAGGAAATTGTCGACCTGTTGCCGCCAGAACTGGAAGTCGAGTTACTGGAACTGGAAACCGCGCTTAAACTGATTCAAAATCTGGATCCAATTGGTGTCGGTGCGCGCGATCTGCGCGAATGTATCGTGCTGCAATTGCAAGTGCTGCCTGCTGACACGCCTTATTTGCGCACGGCGATGGCGATTGCCAAAGAGCACCTGGCGTTGCTGGCCAATAAAGACTTTGTCAAACTGCGCAAACTGCTCAGTTGCGATGAAACCACGCTCAAAGGCGCGCAAACACTGATCCGCCAGCAAAATCCCAAGCCCGGCAGCGAGTTTGCGACCTTTAGTCACGACCACTTTATCCAGCACGATGTGGTGGTCAAGAAAATCAAAGGCATCTGGATGGCGTCGCTCAATGATGGTGTGATCCCCAAGCTGCGGATCAACCAGTTGTATGCCGACATCCTCAAGCGCAACCGCGAAAGCTCTGGCCAATACCTGCAAAGCCAGATGCAAGAAGCCAAGTGGATGATTAAAAACATCCAGCAGCGCTTTTCTACCATCTTGCGCGTGTCGCAAGCCATTGTAGATCGCCAGCGTAACTTTTTTGAACATGGCGAAATTGCCATGCGGCCATTAGTATTACGCGAGATTGCCGAAGAGCTGGATTTGCACGAAAGTACCGTTTCACGAGTGACTACGCATAAGTACATGCTCACACCGCGCGGTGTGTTTGAGTTGAAATACTTCTTTGGCAGTTCAGTCGCCACCGATGCTGGTGGCTCCTGCTCGGCAACTGCAATTCGCGCCCTGATTAAACAAATGGTGGCCGAAGAAAATCCGAAAAAACCATTATCAGACAATCAAATCACTGACACGCTGGCGCAGCAAGGCATCGTGGTCGCGCGACGCACCATTGCCAAATACCGCGAATCACTGAGTATTCCACCAGCCAATTTACGCAAATCGCTTTAAAACAAAAAAGGCCGCAAATGCGGCCTTTTTACTTATCAACGCTTTTACTTAATGCTGACTTTGGCAAACTTGCGCTTACCCACCTGCGCGACAACCGTGACGCCTTTTGCCAGCGCCAGATTCTTATCTTCTACCTTGACGCTATCCAGCTTGACGCCGCCCTGCTGGACCGCGCGCATGGCTTCACTGCTGCTCTCTACCAGGCCTGCCTGTTTGAGCAACTGGCTGATGCCAATCGTGTCACCTTCTATGGTCACCTCCACCTCAGGCACCTCATCCGGAATGCCGCCTTTAGCGCGTGTCTGGAAGTCTTGCAGGGCTTTCTCAGCCGCAGGCTCACCATGAAAACGGGCAACGATTTCCTGTGCAAACCCAACCTTGATATTGCGCGGATTCTCGCCAGCAGCCACTTGCGCCTTCCACTGGGCAATGGTTTCCAGCGTGGCAAATGACAGCAAGTCGATATAACGCCACATCAAATCATCAGAAATCGACATGATTTTAGCAAAAATTGCCTCCGGCGCTTCGCTGATCCCGATGTAATTGCCCAAAGACTTGGACATTTTATTGACGCCGTCCAGGCCTTCAAGGAGCGGCATCATGAGCACACATTGTGGCGACTGCCCGGCCTGCTTTTGCAACTCACGCCCCATGAGCAGGTTAAACTTCTGGTCTGTGCCGCCTAACTCCAAATCAGCCTGCAACGCCACAGAGTCATAGCCTTGCAATAAAGGGTATAAAAACTCGTGAATCGCAATCGGCTGATTACCTTTAAAGCGCTTGGAGAAATCATCACGCTCCAGCATACGCGCCACCGTGTGGCTAGCCGCTAACTTGATCATGCCTGCCGCCCCGAGATCGGTTAACCAAGTTGAGTTAAACACAATTTGGGTTTTGGCCGGGTCCAGAATCTTGAACACTTGCTCAGCATAAGTATCGGCGTTGATTTTCACCTGCTCTACGGTCAAGGGCGGGCGCGTGGTACTTTTCCCTGTGGGGTCGCCAATCATGCCGGTAAAGTCGCCAATCAGAAATAAAATCTGGTGGCCCAGGTCCTGCAACTGGCGCAATTTATTAATCAGCACGGTATGGCCCAGATGCAAATCTGGTGCGGTCGGGTCAAAGCCCGCTTTCACGCGTAGCGGTTTGCCGGTTTTCAGCTTTGCAATCAGCTCTTGTTCGATCAACAGCTCATCAGCGCCACGCTTGATGATCGCCAGTGCATTCACGATGTCTGGACTAAGCGCTTCGGCTGAAGCTTGGTTTACGTCTGTCATAAAGAGTCTTTTTTGAGGTACGGTTTCAGCGCACTTCGCCATAAAAGTAAAACAGCTATTTTAACGTAATCCCGGGCATTTCTGTAAGCAAGGCATCAGCAGTGTTACACTTATACCTTATGAATTTTGCCGCTACCCCCACTCAACCCCGCCTATTTATTGGCTTGATGTCTGGTACCAGTCTGGATGGGGTGGATGCCGTAGTGGTCGCACAACAGGGTGAAGAGCTGGTGCAACAAGGCCAGTATTTTTTGCCCTACCCGGCAGAAATCAGGCAAGTCTTACTCGATTTGCATACACCCGCCGTTAACGAACTGCATACTGCGGCCGTGGTGTCTAACCGCCTGGCTGACTTGTATGCCACTGCCGTGCAGGGATTGCTACAAACAGCGAATATCTCTGCAGCAGCGGTGACGGCCATTGGCTGCCATGGGCAAACCATACGCCACTGCCCCGACCTCGCCAACGGCGAGGCCTATACCCTGCAATTGGGCAACCACGCCCGCCTGGCTGAGCGCACTGGCATTAGCGTGGTAGGCGACTTCCGCAGCCGCGATATGGCGGCTGGCGGCCAGGGTGCGCCCTTGGTGCCTGCGTTTCATCAGGCACTGTTTGCCGCGCCAGATCAACACCGCGTGATGATCAATATCGGTGGCATCGCCAACCTGAGCGATTTACCGCCTAACGGCCAGGTCATTGGATTTGATTCCGGCCCCGGCAACCTACTGATGGACGCCTGGACGCTGCAACACACCGGCCAGACCTATGATGCAGGCGGCCAGTGGGCTGCTGGCGGCAGCGTAAATCAAGCCTTGCTCAACGCCATGCTGGCTGATGGCTATTTTGCGCTGCCTGCGCCCAAAAGTACCGGACGCGACCTGTTTAACCAAGCCTGGCTCGACGCCCACTTGCAGGCCCATGCTGACAGCCCACAAAATGTCGCTCGCACATTGCTGGAACTCACCGCTGTGAGCATTGCCCAGGCATTACAGCAACACTGCCGCGGGGCGCAAGCAGTGTATGTGTGTGGCGGTGGTGCGCACAACCTGGCCTTGATCGACAGATTGCAAACCTTGTGTGGCTTGCCGGTGCAACGCACAGACGCCCTGGGCATCGGCGTGGACTGGGTAGAAGCCGTGGCTTTTGCCTGGCTGGCACAACGCTGCGTAGATCAGCGGCCGGGCAACCTGCCTGCCGTCACTGGGGCCGCAGGTCCGCGTGTGCTGGGTGCCATTTACCCGCGCTAACGTAAAAGACACTAAAGCGGTGCGAATGCACTAAGCCTTTGATTTAAACTGGTGCAGGATAACTAGCGATTTTTTAACTTTTCCTGGCTCATTTCGGCACAAGCCACCATATTCAAAAACGATTGCGTATAATTTATACAACCTAGACTTAAACAGAGTACGTTATGGCTACCAAAGCAACCATTACATTTGACAACGACAGCACGACGATAGAATTGCCCGTCTTAAAAGGCAGTTTGGGCACAGATGTCATCGACATCCGCAACCTGGGCAAACATGGTTACTTCACCTTTGACCCCGGCTTTATGTCCACCGCGGCCTGCACCTCGGGCATTACCTTTATTGATGGTGAGCAAGGTCTGCTTTATTACCGTGGCTACCCGATTGAACAACTGGCGGAAAACTGTGATTTCCTCGAAGTCTCACACCTGCTGCTCAATGGCGAGTTACCAACCCTGCAACAGCGTGAAGCGTTTGTCGGCACCATCCGCCAGCACACCATGCTGCATGACCAGATGAGCAACGTGTTTCGTGGTTTTCGTCGTGACGCCCACCCGATGGCCGTCATGATTGCGGTCGTCGGCGCCATGGCAGCCTTCTATCCAGACAACAATAACGTCGCCGACCCTGAATCACGCAAAGTAGCCGCCATGCGCCTGCTGGCCAAAGTGCCGACCATTGCCGCCTGGAGCTACAAATACAATATCGGCGAGCCATTCATGTACCCAAAAAACACGCTGGGCTACGCAGAAAACTTTATGCACATGATGTTCGCCACGCCGTGCGAAGAATATGTGCCCAATCCGATTCTGGCACGCGCCTTTGAGCGTATCTTGCTGCTGCACGCAGACCATGAACAAAATGCCTCCACCTCCACCGTGCGCCTGGTGGGCTCCAGTGGTGCCAACCCGTTTGCCTGTATCGCTGCGGGTATCGCCTCGCTTTGGGGCCCATCCCATGGCGGTGCCAACGAGGCCACACTGAACATGCTGGAAGAAATTGGTGATGTCAGCCGTATTGGCGAATTCATCAAGCGCGCGAAAGACAAAACTGACAGCTTCCGCCTGATGGGCTTCGGTCACCGTGTTTACCGCAACATGGACCCACGCGCCTCCATCATGCGTAAAACCTGCCATGAAGTGCTGAACGAGCTTGGCCTGCATGACGACCCCATGTTCAAACTGGCCATGGAACTGGAAAAAATCGCGCTCGAAGACGAGTACTTCGTCTCACGTAAACTGTATCCAAATGTCGACTTCTACAGCGGCATCGTCATGCGTGCGATGGGCATTCCTAACTCTATGTTTACCGCTATTTTTGCCCTGGCACGTACCGCTGGCTGGATTTCTCAATGGTGTGAAATGAATGCCGACCCTGAGCAAAAAATCGGCCGCCCACGCCAGCTATATGTCGGCTCAGAAAGAAGAGAGTTTGTGCCGCTGCATCAGCGCTAAGCAGCTGTCATCAAAAATAAAAAACGCCGGGCTCACCCAGCGTTTTTTATTTGTCTGGTACGCAGTCGTTAAACTGAGAACGAGCTACCGCAACCGCAAGTGGTGGTGGCGTTCGGGTTACGAATCACAAACTGTGAACCTTGCAGGCTGTCGGTGTAATCAATCTCGGCACCGGCCAGATATTGTAAGCTCATCGGGTCAATCAGCAAGATCACGCCGTCTTTATCCACTTGCGTGTCATCGTCATTCACCTCTTCTTCAAAGGTGAACCCGTATTGAAAGCCTGAACAACCGCCACCGCTGACAAACACGCGTAGTTTCAGGTCAGGTGATCCTTCTTCATCGATCAATTCTTTTACTTTTTTGGCCGCGTTGTCGGTAAACACCAACGGCACTGGCATTTCAAGGGTGGCTTCTGTGGTCATCATAGACTCCTGTCAAATTCTCAATAACAATATGGCGACGAAAGTGTGAATTTCAAGTCGCTTCTGGCGGTGCAACTTCAGGCTGCTCGCCTAGGTAAATCAGTTTTCCTTCAATCACCGCGCCAGTATGCATTTCCAGCGATTTATAGTACAAATCACCGACAATGCGCGCTTTACTTTGCAGCTCAATAAACACTGAGGAGCGCACTGGCCCGCGTATCATGCCGTTTAATACGATTTTAGAGGCTTCTACTGCGCCTGTCACTGCCCCATTTTCACTAATAATCAGTGTGCTTGGATGCTCACGCTTTTCAATCACATTACCGGCAATCAAACCATCTATTCTTAAGCCCCCCGCAAATTGCATATTGCCCGTGATTTGAGTTTCATGGCCAATCAAGGTATCAATATGGCTGTCGATTTGAACGCTTTTTTTGAAAAACATGCTACTTCCTGTTCCGAATTAACTTAAATGGCGATGAGGATGCTTCATCAGCCATATCATGCATGCAGCTAACGCTTGGTCATATTCTTGTAAAACACCAATTCTTCTTTCAGCTTGATGTTTTCGTCCTGCTGCGCAGTCAGTGTTTTAGCCAGATTATTACTGGTGGCTAATTCAACCTGTAGCTCGCGCTGCGAGGCAATCAGTTTTTTCTGTAATTCAATGTTTTCGGTGGTGACTTGCCGCAAGCGCTGGCGGATATGTTCACCATCATCATCATGCACCACCCAGTAAGCCAGGCCAAACCCAACCACCACATAAGCTACCGCCAGCATGCCCTGAAAATACCAGGGTCTATGCGAACGCACAGCCACTTGTTTGGCGGTGAGGCCAAAATGGTTTCTCAGTCGTCTGCGGATGGGCCTGATCATTAGGGCAACAACGGCAACACTTGCAATCCGGCATCTGGCGCCAGATTAAACATCAGGTTCATATTCTGCACGGCCTGACCAGAAGCACCTTTGACCAGATTGTCCTGTACAACAATGATTGTGACATAATCGCCTGCTTGTGGGTATAGCGCCATCCGCAAAACGTTGGCACCACGCACCGAGCGGGTTTCGGGCAGCGACCCAGCAGGCATCACGTCCACAAACGTGGCCCCCTGATAGCGTTGATCATAGACTTGTTGCAACGCCTGCTGCTTGCCTTGCGCGTTAAGTTTGACATGTAAAGTGGTCAGCATGCCACGTATCATCGGAATCAAATGCGGGACGAATATAAGGTTGACCGCATCACTGCCGGACAGTTTCTTGAGCTGGGCCAGAATTTCAGGATGATGACGGTGCCCGGCCACGCCATAGGCTTTCAGGTTATCACTGGACTCAGAGAACAAGGTGCCCACTTCGGCTTTTCTACCCGCACCGGAGACGCCAGACTTGGCATCGGCAATAATAGGCGCAGAAAAATCAATCCAGCCTTGCTCAAGCAGTGGCGCCAAGCCTAGCAAGACGGTCGTCGGGTAACATCCAGGATTACCAATCACTTGGGCTTGTTGCACGTCAGCGGCATATAACTCTGGCAAACCATAGATGGCCTCTTGCAGCACGTCGGTACAGCTATGCGGCAACTTGTACCATTTTTCGAATTCAACCGCATCTTGCAGGCGGAAGTCCGCTGCCAGATCAATGACCTTGACGCCAGCAGCCACCAGCGCAGGGGTTTGCGCCATGGCCACGCCATGCGGCGTGGCAAAAAAGACCACGTTGCATTGGGTTAAATCGACAGTAGCTGGATCGCTGAATTTTAAGTCGACGACACCACGCAAGCTTGGAAACATATCGGCAACCGGCAAGCCTGCCTCGCCCCTGGAGGTAATCACTTGCAATTGCACATTGGGATGCCTTGCCAGCAAACGCAGCAACTCTACTCCGGTATAACCCGTTCCACCGACAATGCCAACTTTGATTTTTTCCATATATTTAAACCAGATGCGCGTTCAACAACGGCTCATGCATAAAAGGTTAAACAATATAAATGAAAAAGGCCGCCAATGCGACCTTTTTGCACAACAGGTTTGTAACAAACGTTGGAAATTAACGTTTGGAGAACTGTTTCCGACGACGCGCTTTGCGCAGGCCGACTTTCTTACGTTCAACTTCACGTGCATCACGTGTTACGAAACCAGCGTGAGACAATGCGCTCTTCAAAGCTGCATCGTAGTCAATCAACGCACGGGTAATGCCATGACGTACTGCACCCGCTTGACCGGATTCACCACCACCATGCACATTCACCAGAATATCAAAGCTCGCTGTGTTGTTAGTTAATTCCAGCGGTTGACGCAAAATCATGCGAGAAGTTTCGCGTGAGAAGTAAACGTCAACTGGCTTATCGTTGACCACGATGTTGCCACTGCCGGACTTCAAAAACACACGTGCCACTGAACTTTTGCGGCGGCCTGTGCCGTAGTTGTATTTACCGATCATGTTTTATCCTAATCGTCTTAAATTAGATGGTTAATGGTTGCGGTTGCTGCGCAATGTGCTCGTGCTTGTCGCCCGCATACACTTTCATTTTTTTGATCATGGCATAGCCCAAAGGACCTTTTGGCAACATGCCTTTCACAGCTTTCTCCAACGCACGACCTGGGAAACGGTCTTGCATTTTTGAGAATGAAGTCGTTGTGATACCGCCTGGGTAACCGGAGTGGCGGTGATACAGCTTGTCACCCGCTTTGTTACCAGTTACTTTAATCTTGTCTGCATTGATCACAACGATGTAATCACCGGTGTCTACGTGTGGTGTGTAAATAGCTTTGTGCTTACCACGCAGGCGATGAGCGATTGCGCTGGCCAAACGACCCAATACCAAGTCTGTGGCGTCAATCACGAACCAGTCACGTTGTACTTCATGCGATTTTGCTGAAAAAGTTTTCATTTTATAACTACCGAGTTATAGCGTATAAATTAAGAGGGCGGATTATATGCCAGCATAAGAAAGCTTGTCAACGAATTATTCTAAAATAATCGTAACCAGCTGTATGGAGAACGCCACTGGCGCGGGCATGCAGTTTTGTGGCTTTTTTGCCATCATTTTTGCAAATTACGCCGCATAAAACGTGCTTTTATCGCAAATGACCCTTGTTTTTTCAAGGATAATTGCAATCGGATGCTATATTAGCTCAAGTTTAGACTTTTGGCACCTGTTTACTTTTGACCCGTTAGGCTTAACTAGACAACAGGGCTTAACCAAACACCAGCAACGCGACTAACAAACATTCTTTTGATGCTCACAGGCGTATATCAGGTTAAACAGCAACGCTTTCACGCCGCCACCGGCTGGCGATGGCTATGCGCATTGCTGCTGTTTACGTTTATCTCAGTGTTAAAAGCCGCCGAATTCAGTGCACTGAGCATTGAATCGGCACCAGGCCAGCCACTCATGGCGCAACTGCCGCTGCAGCAGGTACAGCCAGACACGGACATTAGTTGCTTCAGCCTGAGCCAATCCTCTCCACAAGCCTCACCAGACACCCCGCCTGTGCACCTCGAGTACACGACGCTGTCGAGTCAGCAAGGTGTCTTAATGCTGTGGTCTGACGCTGCCATTGTCAGCCCATTGACGCTGACCTTAACCGATCGCTGCCAGCACACGCGGCAAACCATGACGATTCGGCCTGACAATACAGTGACTATTGCTGTCACACCCCCAGTCAGCAGCGCAATCCCTGCGCCAGTTGCTGCTGTTCAAGCAGAAATAGTTGCAACCCCCCCAGCACCGCCCGCGATCCCTGTAGAAGCCTATACAGCGCTGCAAGCACAGATCAACGATCTGCAACAAAACTTCAAGCAATTACAAACAAAATCGGATGTGCTGTATGCCAGCAATCTGGCGCAAGCCACGATATTAAGCACCCTGAAAACACAGCTGACGCAACTACAAAACGAAAACCACTTATTGCGCACGCTGGTCATCGCGCTCGGACTCGCACTGATTGCCAGTGGCTTCTTCTTTGCCGATTGGTTGCGTCGTCATGCTGCAGTGCCAAAAGTCATGAAGCCACGCCGCACCGCTAAGCACACTGAAACATCAGCCACACCCAGCGATGGCGCATCAGGCCCAGCGACACGGCCACTGAGCAGCAACGCTTTTTCAGCCACAGGTTTTCCGGCGAGCCAGGGTGGCACACATAGCATGAATACGCCAACACAGCCACCTGCAGCCAGCAAACCAAGCAGCCGCTTAAAGTCGGTGCCTATGCATGCCAACGACGATACAGTGATGCCACACAGCGTGCCGCAAAAGGTGAGCTCTCAGCAAAGCACACAGGCCGTGATGCAAGACGCTTCACGGCTGTTTACGCATGGCCGCGTCAACCAGGCCATTGATCATTTACAGCAACACCTGACCAAACACCCAAAATCGTCACCTTGGATGTGGCTGTATTTGCTGGATCTGCTATCAAAAGAAGGCAAAAAGCAAGAGTTTGACATTGTGGCCGGCGAGTGTCGCAAGCACTTCAACCTCAACGTAGAACATGCGCCGGACTTGAAACAACAAGGCATTGAATCGTTCCCGCGCGTGATGAAAGCCTTACAGCAAGCCTGGGGCACACCGCAGGTGATCGCCTTGATTGATGACCTGGTGTATAACACACGACTGGTGCCACGCATGGGGTTTGAGCGCAGCGTGTTTGAAGATTTGATGCTGCTTAAAGAAATTGCCTGCCAGACGCAAAACTTGCCTGCAGTGCCACCTGCGCCAAAAACAGCTGACCATGAAGAGCCAATGAGTGGCAACTTGCGCGAACTGCAGCAACTGTCAGAAGACCTTTATATTCTGGCGCCGGTAGAACACACGCCGTTTCAGTATTGGACAGACTTCAGCTTTGAGCTGGACGAACCTGCCACATTACGCAAGTCCGCCTAGGCAATCACTTGCCGCCAGCCCGGCAGTCAATGCCGCACCAATCCAGAAATTCTCTAAAAAAGCCTTGAAACAATCACGGGCCTGCCGCTGACGAATCAGCGTATATTGCCGCCATAGCTGCGCCGCCGCGACAGCCCAGCCCAGCCAGAATGGCCAGCCTAGCGCCAGCAGATGCGCCACGTAGGCCAATATCAGCAGCATGGCAGCAAAGCACGCCATAATCGCCAGCACATCAAAACGACCGAAGGTGATAGCCGAAGAGCGGATGCCTATTTTGAGGTCATCTTCGCGGTCGACCATGGCATAAGCCGTGTCGTAGGCCACCGACCAGCAGACATTCGCCAGCAATAGCCACCAGGCAACCGCAGGCACCTGCCCTTGCAAAGCGACAAAAGTCATCGGGATGCCAAAGCCAAACGCAATACCCAGATACGCTTGTGGAATCGCAAAAAAGCGCTTGGTGTAAGGATAACTGACCGCCAGAAACAGCGCGGGCACAGACCACAACACCACCTGCCATCCCAGCGTACACACCAGCGCAAACGCCAGCAACGACAATCCGGCGGCAACCAGGTAGGCTTCTTTGACAGAGATTTCGCCTGTCGCCAGCGGCCGCTGGTTGGTGCGCGCGACGGCGCCATCCCAATGGCGGTCAGCGATATCATTGAGGGCGCAGCCTGCTGAGCGCATCAAAATAGTCCCTAACACAAACACTAGCACCACCCATGGCCGCGGCTGGCCGTGTCCGGCAATCAGCAGCCCCCACAAGGTCGGCCATAACAACAACCAGATACCAATCGGTTTATCCAGCCGCGTCAGCCGGTAATAGGCATGCCATGGAGCGAGTGATCGCATAAAAAAGGATTCCTGATAAGGATTAACGAACAGATGGCCGGGCGCAAGACGGCAAAAACACCTCTGTGACCAGCAAGCGATAATGGCGCAGACAAAATAATGAGCGCCTGGCCCACAAGACTTGCCGCGACGGCAGAGGAACATGACGGCAAAAAGCCTGGTGCAGCGGGTGCCCGGATGACAACTTGCGGTAGTGCAAACGACCGCGCCGCACACTCGCGTTGGCAAACAGTGCCGCGCCCAACGGCACGCGGCCGATGGTGCGCAACTGACACCATGCCCCTCGGAGATCCTGACGGGCAATGACACTGTGCGCAAACACCTGCGGCTGCCCCTCGCCCATCAGCATCACTTCACGCACCCAGGCATGGGTGGCAGCGGGCAACTGTAGTAATCCCCGTTCGTCGATATTCGGCTTGCGCCAGCCTTGCGACAATACCTGTACAGCAAAATCGGGATATTGTTTTTTTAAACGCGCCGTTAATGACCCGCGCTCCTGCAACCACGGACGCAAAGGCGTGTGACCGACAATGCGAGCTTGCCAGCCAGAGTCTTGCCTGTCCTCAACGCGATGCATGACAGCTAGTGCGGCAACGGGAATGTTTTAGGCAACCACACCCACAACTGCCCTTGCTGGCGCATCGCGCCTGCCAACTTACCGGCAGAGTCGCCCTCGCCCCAATAGACATCGGCCCGCACGCCGCCTTTAATCGCGCCGCCAGTATCTTGCGCCTGCATCAATTGCTGCAAGGGTGTCTCTGAATTTGGATACGTCGTCGCCAGGTATACTGGCGCACCCAGTGGTATGTAAAACGGATCCACCGCAATGCTGCGGGCTGCGGTTAATGGCACACCTAACGCACCAAGTGGCCCTGACAAGCCTGCAGGCAACAGTTTAAAAAACACATAGCTAGGGTTTGCATCCAGCAAGGCGCGCAGTTGATCAGGGTGCTGCAGACCCCAGTTCTTGATGCCCTGCATAGAGGCTTCACTGGCCACCATCTCGCCGCGCTCGACCAATAGCTTGCCTATTGACTGATAAGGATGCCCATTTTGGTCCGCATAGCCCACAGGGACTCGCTCACCATTCTCCAGCTCGACAATGCCTGAGCCTTGCACCTGCAAAAAGAACGCCTCTACCGCATCATCAACCCACAACAACTCATTCCCAGCCAGGGGCGATTGCATTTGCTCAATCTCGGCACGACTGTAATAAGGGATTAATGACTGCCCTTGCACACGGCCACGCACGCGCTTGTATTTAAGCTCAGGAAATAGCGCGGACAAATTCACCGTAATCAGGTCGGTGGGCGTTTTATAGAGTGGCACTGGGTAGCGGGCGCTGGCGGCGCGCGCCCCTTTTAATACCGGCTGATAGTAGCCCGTGATCAAGCCTTGCGGCGCCCCTTCTGGCTGTTGCGTTTGGTACACATTAAAGGATTGTTGCCAGTAGGCCTGAATGGCCACAACGTCATCGGCCTTCACCAGCAAAGCTGCAGCACAAACAGCTTGCCAGTCAGGCTTGTTTTTCAGCCCCTGGCAGCCCTGCAACCACGCGCGCCAGCTCGCAACCCAGTCCTCTTTTGCCAGCCCAGGCAATTCTGCCCAACTGGCAGGCTTTAACAAGGCATATGGCTGCGTTGGCACATTGCTCGCCGCTGGCTTTTCAGATGTAGGCGCCACAGGCGGCTTAGATGGTGTGGTTGGCTTGGTGACTGGTGGCTTGGTAGCGGGCGGCACGCTTTGGCAACCCGCCAGCAAGCACATGGAGGCCAGCACGATCGCCTGGCAGAATTTGAGTATATGGTTGGTGGCTATCACTGTGTTGTTTTTTGCAATGTCGATATTTGGCGTATGCATACGCCGGATTAAGTCAGCCGAATTAATACACTTAGTGCAAACCGGCAGCCTGATGCAACCAAAAGGTCGGGATATCCACCTCAAACCAATGACCATCCACCGCCACCATTTGATAGGCGCCATACATTTCGCCACTGGGCGTGCTGAACATCACGCTGCTGGTATAGCTATACTCGGCACCGGGCGCCAGCAAGGGCTGATCCCCCACCACACCCAAGCCTTTGACCTCGCGCACCTGCTGCATGGCATCAGTAATGACCCAATGGCGGCTGATGAGTTGCACTGGCGTCTGGCCAGTATTGCGGATGGTAATGGTGTAAGCGTACACATACTGTCCGGCCTCTGGTGACGATTGCGCTTGCAAATACTCGGTGACGACCGAGACCTCACACGCATATAAGCTTTTATCGGTCACGTTTAACCTATCATTCCGGTGGTTGGTGAACTGGGGCTGGCAGAATACAGTTTTTTCGCCATACGCCCAGCCAAAAATGACTCGCGTCCAGCCTCAACGGCTTTTTTCATGGCACCGGCCATCAGCACCGGGTCACGCGCCGCAGCAATGGCGGTGTTCATCAGCACGCCGGCACAGCCCAGCTCCATGGCGATGGCCGCATCTGAAGCACAGCCCACACCCGCATCGACCAAGACCGGAATATTGGCGCTCTCAATGATAATCTGCAGGTTCCACGGGTTTAAGATGCCCATGCCTGAGCCAATCAATGACGCCAACGGCATCACGGCCACACAGCCAATGTCTTCCAGCTGCTTGGCGATAATCGGGTCATCCGAGGTATACACCATGACCTCAAACCCTTCTTTCACCAAGGTTTTGGCCGCCGCAATGGTTTCCATCACATTCGGATACAAGGTGTTAGGGTCGCCCAACACCTCCAGCTTGACCAGTCGATGGTCATCCAGTAACTCGCGCGCCAGGCGCAATGTGCGCACCGCGTCTTCTGCACTGTAACAACCCGCCGTATTCGGCAGATAGGTAAACTCGCTCGGCGGCAAATAATCCAGCAAAGAGGGCTCGTTGGCATTTTGGCCGATATTGGTGCGGCGAATCGCAACAGTGATAATCTCGGCGCCACTGGCGTCAATCGCAGCCCGTGTCTGCGTGAAATCGGCATATTTACCGGTGCCCACCAACAACCGGGACTGATAAGACTTACCGGCAATGACCAAAGCGTCGCTCATATTCAAAACTCTCTATTCCATTCTTTTCAATACCAGCCGATCAACGACTAGCCGCCACCAACGGCGCCTACAATTTCCAATTTATCATCCGCCTGCAACTGCACCTCGGCAAACTGGCTACGCGGCACAATATCGCCATTGCGCTCAATGGCGATGCGCTTGCCGGTAAGCTGCATATGCTCCACCAGCGCCAGCACACTCATGGCCTCAGCGGGCAATGGCGTGGCCTTACCATTGACAAAAATTTGCATGCTGCTCTTCATTTTTGATTAATCAAGCCGATATTTTACGAAAAATCAGCGCATTTGGCTTTCAGTTTTTCATGCGCAGTCTTTTTTCAGGCGCCATTCAAGCCCTGTCATCCTAACAGGATAGGCATGCGTTAAGGTGATTAAACATGGCACCATGTTTGCTTGTATGTTGTAGCAATACAAATATGTCGTAAGAAATTGACAAGTTTGGTCATCACGGCAGAGATCACATTGCTGTACAAGGAACTTTTTGTTAATTTTGGCGCCACATGCACGACGAACACAATTCGCCGTTTTGTGCCCCGAATATTGGAAATCCCAAAAGGAATATTGAAATGCAAATCGCACAGTCACACCAAGCCACACCGTCCAAACTTTTTTTAGTGGACGAAATTTATGCGCCTAGCTTGAATCCTTCTGCCGCAAACCTGGCAGATGCAAAAGCCGCCATTGAAGCACAGCAACACACCAAAGCCATTAACGAGTTACATCGTTTTCTGGAATCCAGCTGCGACTGCGTTTAATCACGCATTACTCGCTGGCGCAAGACCCGGTAGCGGGTCACGTTTTTTTACTCAATGCAGATGCATGCATTGAGCCTCAATACACTGATTTGAATTCAGCCTGTAGCTAGCGTTGCCTCCCCTAAAATACGGCTTTCTGATCATTTCACAAAAAAAAGATGGCGACTAGCGCCATCTTTTTTATTTATACATCGCACGGACACCATTGCGGGTGCCCTGCATAGCCCTTACTCAATCGCCAGTTGCGGACGACCGGCTTCTGGCCAATCCAAGTGAAAGAACTGGCCACGTGGTTGGTCTTTACGCTCATAAGTATGCGCGCCGAAGTAGTCGCGCTGACCTTGCAACAGGTTTGCTGGCAAATCTGCGCTTCTGTAACCATCGTAATACGCCAGCGCAGCGGCAAAGCCTTGCGCCGGAATACCATTGGTTACCGCCAGTGCAATCACCTTACGCCAGCCAGCCTGGCCTTCGTTCATCGCATTGGTGAAGTATGGATCCAGCATCAGGTTTTTCAGACGTGAGTTCAAGGCATAAGCATCGGTGATTTTTTGCAGGAAACGCGCGCGGATGATGCAACCACCACGCCAGATCTGGGCGATTTCACCGAAGTTGAGTTTCCAGTTGTAAGCCACTTGTGCTTTGTCGATCAGCTGGAAGCCTTGTGCGTAAGCGCAGATTTTGGAGCAATACAAGGCATTCTTGATTGCTTCAATAATGGCAGCTTTGTCTTTCTCTTGCACAATCGCCGGGCCTTTAAGAATTTTGCTCGCTTCTACGCGCTCTTCTTTCAGGCTGGACAACGCGCGGGCATACACCGCCGCCGCAATCGCGTTCGCAGGTGCGCCAAGTTCCAATGCGTTGGCAGCAGTCCATTGACCAGTGCCTTTCTGACCAGCGGTATCCAGAATTTGGTCAACCAGGAAGCCTTTACCGGCAGGGTCTTTTTGTTGCAAGATATCGGCGGTGATTTCGATCAGGAAGCTGGACAACTCGCCTTTGTTCCACTCGGCAAATACTTTACCAATTTCATCGGCTGGCATGCCCAGCAGGTTTTTCATTAACCAGTAAGCTTCGCAAATCAGCTGCATATCGATGTACTCAATGCCGTTGTGCACCATTTTCACATAATGGCCAGCACCGTCTGGGCCGATATACTCAGCACAGGAGAAACCACCTTGCACCGGTTTGCCTGGTGTGCCACCTTCTAAAGGTGCGCCAGTCACTGGGTCCACTTTGGCGGCGATATCACGCCAGATTGGCTCCAGGCTAGACCAGGCCTTGCGTGTGCCAGATGGCATCAATGAAGGGCCAAAACGCGCACCGGTTTCACCACCAGATACGCCAGAGCCAATAAACTCGATACCTTTGGCAGCCAGCTCTTTTTCACGACGGATGGTGTCCGTCCACAAAGCATTACCGCCATCAATGATAATGTCGCCCTGCTCCAAAAATGGCAGCAACGCGTTAATCGTCACGTCAGTCGCACTCCCGGCTTTCACCAGCAGCACAATTTTACGTGGACGTTTGATGCTCAATACAAAAGAAGCCAAGTCGGCATGGCCCACCACGCGCTCGTGCGAAGGCTCATTCTTTTTGCATTCCTCGATGAAGTTCAGCATTTTTTTTGGGTCACGGTTATAGACCGCAATGGTATAGCCGTGATCCGCAATGTTAAGCGCCAGGTTTTGGCCCATCACTGCCAATCCCACCAATCCAATATCCGCATTTTTTGTAGTCATAGTTATCTCTAATAAATGGTTAATTTAGTTGTAAAAAAAGCACAGGCTTTTGGCCTGTGCTTGGACTAGGGTATGTATTGGATATTGCATGCGCGTTGTGTTGAAATTCGCAACTGGCATACTATATTCAGCACCGTAGTTTTCTTTCACTCAAGTTTGTTAGCAATCACTTACTTGAGTACGTTTCCGAACATTTGCAAGGTCAACTGATACCCCAAATTGACCAGTTGCGCATCGTAACGTTCCCCTTCATCGCGCATGAAGGCATGTTGCCCATTAAATTCGTGCCAGGTGTAATGCAACCCAGGCAAAGCGGCAAAGCGGTTATACAGCTCGGCGCGCTTGTCGCCCGGGATATGCGGGTCTTGCTTACCCCAGATCATGAGCAACTCGCCCTTGATCTCATTGACGCGCTCCATGCTGTGCTGGCCTGGTTTGTTTGGAATAATATTGGTATGCAAATCGGTCGCATAGAAGCAGGCAGTGGCTTTCACTTCTGGCTGTAACGCTGCGCGGAAAGCCAGATGGCCGCCGATACAGAAGCCCGCAGCCCCCAGATTACCGTCATACCAGGCTTGTGTGTTCAGGTAATCGATCATGGCACGGTTGTCGGTGTCATAGGCTTGCACGTCTTTGGCCATCTTGTCAGCATTACCTTTGTCGCGGCCAGCGTCGTCGTAACCTAATACGGTGCCAATCGGATTTAACTCATGAAATACTTCTGGCACCAACACGGCATAACCATGACCGGCTAAAAAGCGTGCCGCACGCTCAATCGGGCCAGTTTGCTGAAAAATTTCAGAGTAAAACAAAACCGCTGGCACCTTGCCATCGTGTTTTGGACGATGAACATAAGTACGCATCACCCCGGTCGGAGTGTTCAAATCGACGATTTCGCTTGTAATCAGCATGGTAAATCCTTAAGACAATCAAAAATATCGGCTATTCTAGCGCTGTTTGCATGCCTTTTCACGGCTTTGTGGGCAGGAATGCATTTTTTTTGCATTTTTGGGTCCAATCTGGATTGGAATCGCCCTTGCAACCTGTCATTGGAGTTCATATGCGCTTATTGCCTTACATCTTTACATTGATAGCTTACGGCCTGCTGACACAGTCGGCACTTGCACAGCCCGATCTTGACCTGGTTTACCACCTTAAAGCCTCGGTAGTTAAGGTGCACGCCTTGACCAACAACGGCGGCCACGGGGTCGGCAGCGGAGTCGTGGTTGATAAAGACACCGTCGCCACCAACTGCCATGTGGTCGCCAACAGCAACGGCATCAGCATCTCCAAGTTTGGCGACAGCATGAGCCCGGTTGAGATGATTGCCGATTGGCGACATGATATCTGCCTACTCAAATTCAAATACCTTGAACTACCCGCAGTCAAACTCGCCTCAGCCGCTTCACTGCATTATGGCGACGAGGTATTTTCGATTGGCTTTCCGGGCGGCCCACCCAAACCACAGACCATCGCCGGCAAAGTGCGCGCCTTATATCCTTACGATGGCAGCCTGATTGTGCGCACGGATGCCGCCTTTATCATGGGCTCCAGTGGCAGCCCGACATTCAACCAGGCCGGTGAACTGGTCTCACTGAGCACCTTTAAAAGCCCCGGCAAACAAGCTTACTTTTACAGCGTGCCCGTCGAGTGGATTCAATCCCTGATGCAACAGCCGCCTGCAACCAGCACCGTGCCGGATGCCACCGCTTTTTGGGATGCGCCTGTAGAGGCCCGCCCATACTGGATGCAAGTGGTACAACCTTATCAAACCGGCGACTGGCAGGCGCTAGAAAGCATTGCGCACGCATGGCTTAGGCAAGAGCCACAATCAGCAGAAGCCAATTTTTACTTAGGCAGTGCGCTACATGGCCAAGGGCAAGCTGCTCCGGCGCAGCAAGCCTACGAACGCGCAGTCAGCTTGCAACCAGCCCATATTGACGCCTGGAGCGGACTCGCCATCCTGGCGCAACAAACGCAACAGCCCACGCTATTAAGCAACGCCGAGCAACATCTCCGGCAACTCGATAGTCAGGCCTGGCCGGAGATTCAACAGCGCCTGTCTCCGCAGCCGTAGCATGATCAAGCCCGCGCGCTCTGATAGAATACGTTTTTTTGATGTTTACCAGATTGCCTATCCATGACCTCTCGCAACCAGCAATTATTTGAAAAATCCCAGCAACTGATTCCAGGCGGCGTCAACTCTCCTGTGCGCGCGTTTCGCAGCGTGGGTGGCACGCCTATCTTCTTTAAAAAAGGGCTTGGCTCCAAGCTGTGGGATGTCGATGGCAAAGAATATATCGATTACATCAACTCTTGGGGGCCAATGATTCTGGGGCATGCGCATCCCGAGGTGATTGCTGCCGTACAGCAAGCGGCTGCCAACAGCCTGAGCTTTGGCGCGCCGACCGGCCTCGAGCTGGAAATGGCTGAACTGATTAACACGCTGGTGCCCAGCATGGAGCAAGTACGCCTGGTCAGCAGTGGCACCGAAGCCACCATGAGTGCGATCCGGGTAGCGCGCGGATTCACCAAGCGCAGCAAAATCATCAAGTTTGAAGGCTGCTACCACGGCCATGCCGATGCTTTATTAGTGAAGGCAGGCTCCGGGCTGCTGACCTTTGGCGAGCCAAGCTCTGCCGGGGTGCCGCCAGAGGTGGCTGCCCACACCTTGACGCTGGACTACAACAACCCACAAATGCTGAAAGACACCTTTGCCAGCATTGGGGATGAAATCTCCTGCGTGATTCTGGAGCCTGTGGTCGGCAATATGAACCTGATTGTGCCGCAACAGGAATTTTTACAAACCCTGCGCGAACTGTGCACACAGCATGGCACCGTGTTGATTTTTGATGAAGTGATGACCGGCTTCCGCGTGGCACTTGGCGGTGCACAAGCGCTCTACGGCATCAAGCCGGATATGACTACGCTTGGTAAAGTCATCGGCGGCGGCTTGCCAGTGGGTGCCTTTGGTGGCCGTAAAGACATCATGAGCGTGTTGGCACCATTGGGCCCGGTCTATCAAGCAGGCACGTTGTCGGGTAACCCTGTCGCCGTGACGGCAGGCCTGACCACCTTAAAGCTGGTACAAGCACCGGGCTTTTATGAAAAACTCACCGCACAAACCGCCAAGCTGACAGACGGCCTGACGCAAGCAGCCAAAGCCGCAGGCGTGTCCTTTAGCGCACAAAACGTAGGCGGCATGTTCGGCCTTTATTTCAGCGCCAGCCTCCCAGGCAGCTATGCTGAAATGATGCAGGCAGACAAAAACGCCTTTAACAAATTCTTTCACAGCATGCTGGACAGCGGCATCTATCTGGGTCCATCCGCGTTTGAAGCAGGCTTTGTTTCAGCCGCACATAGCGACGCAGATATTGCCCAAACCGTGCAAGCAGCAGCGACCGCTTTTGCGAGCCTCTAAATCAACCTTGATACATCCTGCGCGCGCATGCGTGCAGGTTTTTTTTCAAACACCGCGAATTACGCCTTTCTAGCTTACTGAAGCCAAACTGCGTTCCAGACGCAACTTTATAGTGTAAAAACCTGTTTTTTCAAATAAAAACACCGCAATCCTCACAAGCTCCTCATGCAACCTCACTTGCGCAATCGTCATTTTTAACGTTGTTTGCGGCCATTTTTAATGATAAATAAAAACCATTCTCAATTGAAATAAAAAAATGGATTTATCCGTTATTTAACGCAGGCTAAACAATTGAAATTGCTAAACTTTAACGGTATCATTGAAGGTTCCTCCAAATGTTTTGTAAGTGAAGAATCTGGCAATGGACATGCAGTCTGACAACAACGTGATGAGTGTTTCTCAAGATCCCGCAACCGCTCTGGACGACCAGTTTGGTTTAGCTCCTCAATCCCAGGGTTTATACGACAGACGCCACGAAAAGGATAGCTGTGGCGTGGGCTTTGTGGCCCATATTAAAGGCCAAAAGAGCCACGATATCGTCGCCAAGGGCCTGCAACTGCTGGACAACCTAACGCACCGCGGTGCGACCGGTTACGACCCGAAACTGGGTGACGGTGCGGGCTTGCTGATGCAAATGCCTGATACCTTCATGCGCGAAGAAGCGGCCAAGCTGGGCATGACCTTGCCTGCCGCAGGTGAGTACGCCGTGGGCCAGGCGTTCCTGCCACAAAATGCAGACAACCGCGCCAAATGCGAAGCCATTTTTGCGCAAATCATCGCTGAAGAAAACCAGACCTTGCTAGGCTGGCGCGATGTACCTGTCGACAACAGCAACATCGCGGATGCTGCACGCGCCGTTGAGCCGGTGATGCGCCAGGTGTTTATTGCCAGCACAACCGCTGACAGCACCGCCTTTGAACGCAAATGCTTTGTGATTCGCAAACGGATTGAGCACGCGATTCGCGCACTCAACCTGCAAGACAAAGCGCAGTTTTACATGCCTTCATTCTCTTCCCGCACGATTGTCTATAAAGGCATGCTGCTGGCGAATGAGGTGGGGGTTTACTATAAAGATTTGAAAGACGCGCGCGTCATCTCTGCATTGGCACTGGTACACCAGCGTTTTTCGACCAACACATTCCCTGCCTGGGATCTGGCTCACCCATTCCGCATGATTGCGCACAACGGTGAAATCAACACCGTGCAAGGCAACGTCAACTGGATGGCCGCCCGTCACGAAACCATGAAATCCGCCGTACTCGGCGAAGACTTGGAAAAGCTGTGGCCATTAATCGCCGAAGGCCAGTCTGACTCCGCCTGTTTTGACAACTGCCTGGAACTGCTGGTGGCTGGCGGTTACAGCCTGCCGCATGCCATGATGATGCTGATCCCGGAAGCCTGGGCTGGTAATCCATTGATGGATGAAGACCGCCGCGCCTTCTACGAATACCACGCTGCATTGATGGAGCCATGGGATGGCCCGGCTGCGGTTGCGTTCACCGACGGCAAAATGATTGGTGCCACCCTGGACCGTAACGGTTTGCGCCCGGCGCGCTACCTGGTCACAGAAGACGACATCGTGATGATGGCGTCTGAAATGGGCGTGATCACCTTCCCACAAGAAAAAATCGTTAAAAAATGGCGCTTGCAGCCAGGCAAAATGCTGCTGATCGACATGGAGCAAGGCCGCATCATTGATGACGAAGAAGTCAAAACAGAGTTGGCACAAGCCAAGCCTTACCGTCAATGGATAGCACAAACCCGCTTCCACCTGACCGAGTTACCCAATGTTGGCAACGGTCAAGTGAGCCTGAATGCGGACTTGCTGGACACACAACAAGCATTTGGTTATTCACAAGAAGACCTGAAGTTTGTGCTGCAACCGATGCTGGATAACGGCGAAGAAGGCTCTGGCTCCATGGGTAACGACGCGGCCCTGCCAGTGTTGTCCAACAAAGCCAAAACCTTGTACAACTACTTCAAGCAGCTGTTCGCACAGGTTACTAACCCTCCAATCGACCCGATTCGTGAAGAGTTGGTGATGTCCTTGGTGACGTTTATTGGCCCTAAGCCTAACCTGCTGGCGGTTGATGAAACCAACCCGCCATTGCGCCTGGAAAGCAGCCAACCAGTATTGAGCCTGGATGGCCTGGAAAAACTTAAACAGATTGAGTCACTGACCAAAGGCCAGTTCAAGTCCATCGTACTCGATCTCACTTACGATGCCGCCCAAGGTAAAGCAGGCATGAAACAGGCACTGGATATATTGCATGACCAGGCCGAGAAAGCCGTGCATGACGGTTACAACGTCTTGATTCTGTCTGACCGCAGCGTGTCTGCCAGCCGCATCGCGATTCCAGCATTGCTGGCCTGTTCTGCCACCCACGAGTTCCTGGTCAAATCAGGCTTGCGCACCAGCACTGGCCTGGTGATTGACACCGGCTCAGCCCGTGAAGTACACCACTTTGCGCTGTTGGCGGGTTACGGCGCCGAAGCAGTGTGCCCATGGTTGGTGTATGAAACCATGAAGACCATGACCAGCGATGTTGAAAAAGCGGGCAAAAACTTCGTCAAAGCGATTGGTAAAGGCTTGTACAAAGTCATGTCCAAAATGGGTATCTCGACTTACCAGTCTTACTGCGGCGCACAGATTTTTGAAGCGATTGGCCTCAACAGCCAGTTTGTGAATGATTACTTCACTGGCACCGTGAGCCAGATTGAAGGTATCGGCCTGGAACAAGTGGCTGAAGAAACCGTGCGTTTGCATAGCCAGGCATTTGGTAGTGATCCCATGTTGTCTAACGCGCTCGAAGCAGGCGGTGATTATGCCTTCCGCGTGCGTGGTGAAGAGCACTTGTGGACGCCACAATCGATCAGCAAGCTGCAAAATGCGACCCGTACTGGCCAGTATGACACCTACAAAGAATATGCTGCACTGATTAACGACCAGACACGCCGTCACATGACCTTGCGCGGCCTGTTCGAAATCAAACCGGCAGGCAAAGCGATTCCGCTGGATCAAGTGGAGTCTGCCAAAGACATCGTCAAGCGCTTTGCGACTGGCGCCATGTCACTGGGCTCCATCTCTACCGAAGCACATGCGACTTTAGCCATTGCGATGAACCGTATTGGCGGTAAGTCCAACACTGGTGAAGGTGGTGAAGACGTTAAACGCTTTATTCCAGTGCAAGTGGATTCCAGCATTGCCAAAGTACTGGGCTCCGACCTGATTGAAGCCGACGTAGCCTTGAAGGCTGGCGACTCTATGCGCTCACGCATCAAGCAAGTGGCTTCTGGCCGCTTCGGGGTGACGGCTGAGTACCTGAGCAGCGCCGACCAGATTCAGATCAAGATGGCACAAGGCGCTAAACCAGGTGAAGGTGGCCAATTACCAGGCCATAAAGTCTCGCCATACATTGCGAAACTGCGTTTCTCAGTGCCTGGCGTGGGCTTGATCTCACCTCCACCTCATCACGATATTTATTCGATTGAAGATTTGGCGCAGTTGATTCACGACCTGAAAAATGCCAATCCAAAAGCGTCTATTTCAGTGAAGCTGGTGTCAGAAACCGGGATTGGTACGGTGGCTGCCGGCGTGGCAAAAGCCAAGTCCGACCACATTGTGGTGGCTGGCCATGACGGCGGCACAGGCGCTTCACCGATTTCATCGATTAAGCATGCCGGTACGCCATGGGAACTCGGCCTGGCTGAAACCCAGCAGACCCTGGTATTGAACCAGCTGCGCGGCCGCGTGGTATTACAAGTCGATGGTCAGATGAAAACTGGCCGTGACGTATTGATTGGCGCCCTGCTGGGTGCTGATGAGTTCGGCTTTGCCACCGCACCATTGGTGGTTGAAGGCTGTATCATGATGCGTAAGTGTCACTTGAATACCTGTCCGGTTGGCGTGGCGACACAAGATCCCGAGTTGCGCAAGAAATTTACTGGCCAGCCAGAGCATGTCGTTAACTACTTCTTCTTTGTGGCTGAAGAAGTGCGTGAGTTGATGGCCAGCATCGGGATTGCCAAGTTTGACGACCTGATTGGTCGAGCAGACTTGCTGGACATGAAAGCCGGTATCGAGCACTGGAAAATCAATGGCCTGGACTTCAGCAAAGTATTCCACCTGCCAGAAATGCCAGCCAGCGTGTCACGCAAAAACAATGATGTACAAGACCACGGCCTGGTCAAAGCGCTGGACAATCAATTGATTGAGCTAGCCAAACCAGCATTGGAAAAAGGCGAAAAAGTCAGTATCAACCTGCCTATCGTTAACACCAACCGTACCGTGGGCACCATGTTGTCACACGAAGTCGCCAGCCGTTATGGTCATGCAGGCTTGCCGGATGACACCATCAGTGTCAAATTTACCGGCACCTCCGGCCAGAGCTTCGCCGCATTTCTGGCCAAAGGCATCACGTTTGAGCTCACGGGTGAAGGTAACGATTACGTCGGTAAGGGCTTGTGTGGTGGTCGCATCATTATCAAACCGCCAGCGACCTTCCGTGGTTTGTCTTACGAGAACATTATTGTCGGCAACACCGTGATGTATGGTGCAACCACTGGCGAGAGCTTCTTGAGTGGCGTGGCAGGTGAACGTTTCTGTGTACGTAACTCAGGCGCAACCGCGGTCGTTGAAGGCGTTGGTAACCACGGCTGTGAATACATGACTGGCGGTACGGTACTGGTGCTGGGGCAAACCGGCCAGAACTTTGCGGCAGGCATGAGCGGCGGCATTGCTTATGTCTACGACATTGACGGCAAGTTTGCACAGCGTTGCAATATGAGCATGGTGTCGCTGGACAAAGTAGAAGCCGCTGAAGCCGATGTTGGTAAAGTGCAGCATCTGGGTCAGCCTGACGAAGTGATTTTGAAAGGTCTGATCGAACAGCATCTGGCACTGACAGGCAGCCCACGCGCCAAAGAGTTGCTCGCGGACTGGCCAGCGTCACGTGCGAAATTCGTTAAAGTGTTCCCTAACGAATACAAACGCGCACTGACCGAAATGGCTGCCGCTTCTGCCAAACAAGCGGCTTAATCGTTTTTGTTAATTGAATGCCCCGCGTGAAGCGGGGACTTTTTAAAGTTGCGTCCTCACGAAGCAACAGGGAAGAGATGATTTCACATGGGTAAAGTCACAGGTTTCATGGAATTTGAACGTCTGGCAGAAGAAAATCTACCGGTTCAAGAACGTGTTAAAAACTACAAAGAGTTCGTCCTGCATTTAACAGACGACCAAGCCAAACAGCAAGGTGCGCGCTGCATGGATTGCGGCATTCCTTTCTGTACCACCGGCTGTCCAATCAACAACATCATTCCGGACTGGAATGATCTGGTCTATCACCAGGACTGGCGGACTGCGATTGATGTATTGCACTCCACCAACAACTTCCCTGACTTTACTGGCCGCATTTGCCCGGCGCCTTGTGAAGCGGCCTGTACCCTGAACATCAATAACGACGCCGTCGGTATTAAATCCATCGAGCACGCGATTATTGATAAAGCCTGGGAAAATGGCTGGGTCACACCACAAATTAACCCGAACAAAACTGGCAAGCAGATTGCCGTGGTCGGCTCTGGCCCAGCAGGCTTGGCAGCGGCACAGCAATTGGCGCGTGCCGGCCACAGCGTAACAGTCCTTGAGAAAAATGACCGTATCGGCGGCTTGCTGCGCTACGGCATCCCTGACTTTAAACTGGACAAATCTGGCATTGACCGGCGCATGGCACAAATGCAAGCCGAAGGCGTGACTTTCAAAGTCAATCAGCACGTGGGCGAAAACGTCAGCGCGGCAGACCTTGAGCGTGATTTTGACGCGGTGATTCTGGCCGGTGGCGCTGAGTTACCACGTGACCTACCCGTGCCAGGCCGTGAACTCGATGGCGTGCATTTTGCCATGGACTTCTTAACCCCAAACAACAAAATGGTCGCCGGTGACACGGTGCCTAACCAGATCAAAGCCACCGGCAAACACGTCGTCGTCATCGGCGGCGGTGACACCGGCTCTGACTGTGTAGGCACCTCTAACCGTCATGGCGCCGCGAGTGTTACTCAATTTGAGTTGATGCCGCAACCACCAGAAAAAGAAAACAAAGCGCTGGTGTGGCCAAACTGGCCACTCAAAATGCGCACGTCCAGCTCACATGAAGAAGGCGCAGACCGTGACTGGTCGATCACCACTAAAGAGCTGATCGGCGAAAACGGCAAACTGACCGCGCTCAAAGGCGCACGCGTTGAGTGGAAAGACGGCAAAATGGTCGAAGTGCCTGGCTCTGAATTCACCATCAAAGCCGACCTGGTATTTTTGGCCATGGGTTTTGTTTCACCCGTGCAAAAAGTGCTGGACGTGTTTGGTGTAGAAAAAGACAACCGTGGCAATGTTAAAGCCACCACCGATGGCGAAGGCTGCTACAAAACCAGTAAAGCCAAAGTGTTTGCGGCAGGCGATATCCGCCGCGGCCAATCTCTGGTGGTCTGGGCGATTCGCGAAGGCCGTCAATGCGCACGCGAGGTCGATGCATTCCTGATGGGCAGCTCAACCCTGCCGCGCTAATTTAGCCGTTAGCCCTCTTAAAAACGCCGATGACTTTCATCGGCGTTTTTATTTGTCATAACTCAAAAAAACTGCATTCTTTCAGGTGAAAAAGCAGTTCGGCCTTTATAATCATGCTTTTACATATTTGTGACCTGCGCAGCGCTCCGTTGCGCAGCGCATAGCCGGTAATCAACTCAATGACCCAACTTCAAAACGACACCTTTCTACGCGCCCTGATGCGCCAACCGACGGAATACACGCCTGTCTGGATGATGCGCCAGGCTGGCCGCTATTTGCCAGAGTACCGCGAGAGCCGCAAAACCGCAGGCAGCTTTATGCAGTTGTGCCAAAGTCCGGCGTTTGCCACAGAAGTGACCTTGCAACCATTGGATCGTTATCCACAACTGGATGCGGCCATTCTGTTCAGCGACATCCTGACCGTGCCGGATGCGATGGGATTAGGCTTGTATTTTGAAGAAGGTGAAGGCCCGAAATTCGAGCGTACCTTGCAGGCGGAAGCAGATATTCTGAAGCTGCAAGTACCAGACATGGCCAAGCTGCAATATGTGTTTGACGCCGTCAGCAGCATCCGCAAAGCGCTCAATGGCCGTGTGCCATTGATCGGCTTCTCTGGCAGTCCATGGACGCTGGCGACGTATATGGTGGAAGGCAAAGGTGGCACTGACTTTCTGAATACCAAAAAAATGGGCTATGCCAGACCAGAATTGTTACATCATATTCTGGAGACCACGGCACAAACCGTGATTCAGTACCTGAATGCGCAAATTGAAGCAGGTGCGCAAGCGGTGATGATTTTTGACTCCTGGGGCGGCGCGCTGTCGCATGACGCCTATATTGAGTTTTCACTCAACTATATGCAAAAAATCGTCGCAGGCCTGACCAAAACCGCAGAAGGCAAACCAGTGCCTAGCATCGTCTTTACCAAAGGCGGTGGTTTGTGGCTGGAACAACAAGCGGCGATTGGTGCAGACGCGTTAGGCCTGGACTGGACAGTCAACCTCGCGCAAGCGCGCCAACGTGTCGGCCATCAAGTGGCGTTACAAGGCAATATGGACCCAGCCATTTTACTCAGCTCACCTGCGGCGATTGAAAAAGAAGTCGCGCGCATCCTTGCCAGCTACGGCAATGGTCATGGCCACGTGTTCAACCTGGGTCATGGCATCACACAGTGGACACCGCCTGAGCATGCGGCCTGCATGCTGGAAACCTTGCGTAAGCTGAGTCCGCAATACCATCGCTAATACACCAAGGGCTGCGTGATGCAGCCCTTAGCATTTAATGCGGGGCGCAAGCACTCGCTATCTGCGCCGGGCTCATCCGCCATAAATAATGATCGCGCACTTTGGCTTGTGGCTCGATGTTAGCGAGCAGCGGTAGATGGCTAGGATCGCCAGCAAGCCAGAGTGATTGATGCGCTTGCAAACGGCATATCTGCTGTGCCAATTGCTGATCGTTGAGCAGATTTTGGGCCGCGACTTGCGGATTAAAACGTTTGGCCTCAAGCAATTCCTTCTCCCAGCTATCATCCAATACCTCTTGCGCGGCCGCCTGCCAATCGGCAACAATCCAGGCTGGTTTAGATAAATGCAAATAAAATGGCAGGTCGAACTGATATTTACCCATCATGACTAACTGATCTCCTGGCTGTACAAGGGGCTGTACCTGCATGGCCAATTGATAAGAAGCGACTTTTTTGGCGTGCTGCGTCACCGTCATTATCGCAATGACACAGGCGACGATGGCCACAAGCAATGTTAGCCACAGACTGCGGCGCTTGAATGCGACCTCCTGACAGGCCTGCATCATCAATAAAGCAGTGAGGGTCGCCAGTGCTGGCAATACCGGCATGATGTAACCCAGCGGCTTGGAGACTGGAATAGAAAAGAACAACAGAATAAAACTCATCCAGCACACCATCAGCAAGCCAATATCTCGCTGCATCGGTGTCCATAATTGCAGGTCACGCCAGCGAAATCTGAGCAACCATAATGACGAAGGCAATGTCAGTAGCAGCAATGCTGGCAGATAAAACCAGAACGGCTCCTGGTTGTTAAAGTTTGACCCAGCAAACCGCTGAAAATGATGATGGATGAAAAAGTAATCCAAAAAGCCTTTGAATTGAGATTCCATCAACCAAAACCAGGGGCTCACCAACAATAAAAAGACCGCAACCGCTGGCCACCAGAAAAAATGCTTGAGGTAAGTTAATCGTCTGCTTGCCAGCAACCAGCAAAAAACAACAGCGGCAGGCAAAACAATCCCGATCAAGCCTTTTGCCAGTATCCCGCCTCCCGCAAACAGCATAGTCAATATTAAATGATGCTCAGCAGGCCGCGCTTGTTCGATACTCCAGACAAACTCCGCTGCAGATAGAATAGTGAGCGAAATCATACAGGCGACCAGCATATCCAGATTGGCAAACTGCGCACCGGCAAAAAAGAAGGGCTGCGTGAGCAACACCGAACAGGCGATGACCGCCGTTTTTTTATTGAGCGCGTAGGATAAAAACCTGAATAGGGCAATGGTTATGATGATCGCTGACAACAGCGGCGCTACCCGGCTACAGAGCAACTGCGGGCCACAGGCGTTGAGGCTGGCCGCGGTGAGCCAGTAAAACAGCGGCGGTTTGTGAAAGTAAGGCAAACCATCAAGATGCGGCACTAACCAGTCGCCGGAGGTCAGCATTTCCCAGGCAATGCCAACATAGCGCCCTTCATCAGGTAACGCTAGCGGCCTCCATACCGTAGCGACGCCCAACCAAAGAATGATGACTGCCAACCAGACCAGAGGACTGGTACTGACCCATTGTTTAAACCGACCTTGCGACATGCCTACCCGCTTTTTTTAATTAATTGTTCCCTGTATTGCTGACAGATAAAGCACCTCCTATTGGCTGGAAGTTATCGCGCTCAAGTCATCAATACCATGCAATTAGCAATCGGCATGCCGACAAAAAAGTCATTCACAATCAATCAGTTAAATAAAAATCAGCGAGAGACTCTGCATTTTTTGCAGTGCAGTCGTTTTCATCATGCAAACGCAATGCATTTTTTGCAGTACACACGGGGATTTAGCCCCTATCGCGGCAATAAAAAAGCCTGCATATGCAGGCTTTTTTAAATACAGGATCAGACTACTTTAATGTCATACGAGATAGGGTCTCGTCTTTATCTATCAACTTATGTTTGAGCGCACCCACCACATGCACGATAAACACGGCCAGCAAAATATTCGCGAAAAGTTCGTGAGACTCTTTGAATACATCGCGTAAATCAGCATTATCCAGGCCACCAAACACCTCCATGCCAAACCACTTCAGACCAAACTTGCTGTAGAGCGTCATCAGCACGCCGCTCAGAGGTAAGGCCACCATCAGCAAGTAAAGCAAATGGTGCGCGCCGGTCGCCAATTTGCGCTCAAATGCGGAATAACTGGCAAGCATGGCAGGTGGCGTGTGGCTAATCCGCCAGTAAACCCGGAACAGGATCAACCACAGCAAGGTAAATCCAAGGGATTTATGCAAATTGAAATATAAGGTTCTCGCGCTGGCAGGCTCGGCCATTTGCCAGGTGTAGATGCCAAGATCGAACAAATCAAAAGCGGTTTGCTTGGGGCCGTCTTTAGGCAACTCGCCCATGTACCAGCCGAGGGCGAACATGGCAATGATCGCCAACCCGATCAGCCAGTGCAAAATAACGGCAACTTTGGTATATCGTTGCGTGGAACGCATATTTTCTCCTTGAAATTACGTGTGACAGCAGTCACTTTGTCATCATGAATGATTTGATTATGATGTATGAAACATTCATGGGCATATCGTCATGTTATCAAAAATCAAGCTATTGTGTGCCGGTGTTACATTCGCTTTTGTAACGCTGTGTACGCAAGTGCAAGCAGGCAGTTTCGAGCTCACCAAAGTGGCCGAAGGCGTCTATGTGCATCACGGTCAACATCTTGATATCGACGATGGCTATCAAGGTGATATTTGCAATATTGGCGTGGTGATTGGCCGAGAGGCCATTGCTGTCATTGATACGGGCGGTAGCAAACACACCGGCGAACAATTATTACAGGCGATCAAAGCCATCAGCCCGCTGCCAATACGCTATGTCATCAACACCCATGTGCACCCCGACCACACCTATGGCAACGCTGCGTTTCAACACGATGGCACCCACTTTGTGGGCCACGACAAACTGGCCAACACCATGCTGCTGCGCAAAGAGCAATACGAAAAGCTCAATGCGCGTCTACTGGGAGAGGCTGGCAAAGCCAGTGCCACGGTTCCGCCGGATACTGCCGTTCATGATCAATTGACGCTAGACTTGGGCGACCGCACCTTGCAACTCCAGGCACAACGCGTTGCCCACACGCACACTGACTTAACCGTGCTGGATACTAAAACCAACACCTTGTTTACGGGCGACCTGCTGTTTGCCCAGCGCACACCTGTGTTGGAGGGTGATATCAAAGGCCTGATTGCCGCGCTAGAACACATCAACCAGTCACCCTATGCCCTGATCGTCCCGGGCCATGGCCTGGAGAGCAAAGATCAGCCCACCATCATTGGCAATGAACTGCGCTACCTCAATTTACTGCTGGCTGACGTCCGCAGCAGTATCAAAAAAGGCATCAGCATGGAGCAAACCATGGACACCGCAGCGGCCTCAGAACATGAGAAATGGCGATTGTTCGACATTGCCAACCGCCGCAATGTCAATGTAATCTACCCGCAGCTCGAGTGGGAATAGGCGCCGGATTACAAAAACTTCTTCGCCAACCTGGCCTGCTGTTTTAAGCCTAGATTGACCAGGCTGGGCGCCAAGCCATTGAGCCAGGCGAAGAAGCTTTGTGGCTGGCCGATAAACAGCTCTTGTTTGTCTTTTTGTAAGGCCTGTACGATCTTGTCGGCTACTTTTTGTGGATGATCCACAGCCTGCCCGGAAGCCTGCCACATGGCGTTGGTGCGGTCATCGTTCATGGGCGTGGCAATCGCGCGCGGCGCGATATAGGTGATGCCAATACGGCTATCGACCAGCTCGCGGCGCAAGGCCTGGCTAAAGCCATGGATGGCAAATTTGCTTGCACAATAGGTCGCAAAATGGGGAAAGCCCAATGAGCCAAAAATAGAGCCGACAAATGCCAGATGACCATGCCCGCGTTGCAAGAAGTAGCTGACAAATTCACGGCTCAACACCAGTGTGGCGGTCACATTGGTATGCACGATGTTATCGATGCTGACCTCGGTTTGCGCGGCAAACTCGGTGAATTCGATCATCCCGGCATTGTTAATCAGTAAATCCACATGCCCCATCTCACGCAACGATTGTTTTAACACCTGGCTGGCCATATTGGGCTGGGCAAGGTCGGTGACAATAATATGCGACTTGCCGCCCTGTGCTGCGACGCGTTTTTGCAGCGCATGCAGTTTGACCGGATCACGCCCGACCAGGCCGACGATAGCGCCTTGCGTGGCGAGCGAAAGGGCTAACACGGAGCCCAGGCCACCAGTGGCGCCTGTTAACACGACATGCAGGTTACGTAAATCCATCATGCACTCCTAGGCAGCCGCGACCAGCGGTTGGCTGGCAGCGGCCTGTGTCGCCACATGTTTAAAAATATCGCCATACAGGCGGTAAAAACGCTTGGCAGCATGAATAATCATCTGCTGATCTTCTGGCTTGGTCACTTGGTTCATCAGGCCCTCGTAAAAAGTGACATGGCTGAGATCTAGCGAGCCATGTGAAAACAGGTAGCTAAAGGCTTTTTTTGGCAGCTTGAGCGCCTGCATGATTTTTTCACCAGCCTGGGTGGCGACCGCCGTGCTGGTGCCTTCAAGTACCAGCACCATGCCAAAAAACCCCAAAGGATTAACGCGGTTGATCATGTCGTAAGCATAGGCCACCATCACTTCGGTTTCATGACAGGCGGCATCGGCAGCGGTCGCGCTATTACGCACCGACTCTTTATCGCCACCACTCGCGGCAATATCATTGAGCACCCATTCCTGATGACCCATTTCTTCTTCGATATATTCACCAATGGCGGTACGCAGCCACTCATACTCACCACTCAAACGGCCCCCACAAGCCATAAGCAAAGGCGTGGTATGCTTGACGTGATGATAGGCCTGGGTGAGAAATGCGCGATAAGTCTCCAGCGTGATATTGCCTTGTGCGCCTTGCACAATCAGTGGCAAGGTCATCAAGGCATGACGCTCCTGCTCGGTCTCGCTCAGTAATTGCTGATAAAAAGTCATTTAAATTCCTTCATAGATAGTGTCGATGTCAGTCGCATAAGCGGCTGCAATCGCATCACGTTTTAAGCGGCCATTGGCCGTGAGTTGTCCGTTATGCGGGCTGAATGGCTGCCTGGCAAACACCACATCGCCCACTTGCGCGTAGTCCGGCAGCTGTTGATTCACCTTAGCAATGGCCTGCGCCACCTGCTCAGCGCTGCACTGCGGCTGTGGTACCACAATCGCCACATTAAACGGCCTCGCTTCTCCAAACACACACACCTGCAGCAATGCTGGCTGGTGTATCAATGTACTCTCCACCCACTCAGGCGACACATTGCGCCCAAACGAGGTAATAAACATATTTTTCTTTCTGCCTGAGAGATACCAGTAGCCCTCATCATCCTGATAAGCCAGGTCGCCGGTGGCCAGATAGCCTTCTTCATCCAGCACCGGCCTGGCTATGCCGCCTGCGGGCTGGGTATACCCATCATACAGCGCGCCTTTTACCAAAAGTTCACCGGTAAGATCGACGCGTAACTGCACATGGGGCAAGGGTTTGCCGATGCTGCCCGGCTTGTGTGATTGCGGCGTATTCAGTGCCACCACAGACCCACATTCAGACAAGCCATATCCTTCAAAGACAGGCAAGCCTAGCGCATGCGCTTGCAGAATCAGCGCGGGCACTACCTTGGCACCGCCGACGGCCACAAAGCGCAACGGCGTCAGCGCGGCCTGTCCGGCTTGCATATAGGTCACCAGCGCACGCAGCAATTCCGGGATCAGAATCGCTGTCGTCGCACGGCTGCCTTGCAACCCTTGATATAAGTGGCTGATCTCAAACTGGCTACCGCTAAACCCTACGGCCTGGCATGAATACACCACGACGGTGGCTCCGGCAATCAGGCTGGCATAGACCCCTGCCACGTTTTCCAGCAAGGTGGCCAGCGGCAACACGCAAAAATGGCGATCAGCGGCACCTGGCTGTATCAAGGTGGTAATAGAGCTCGCGACCTGCCACATGGTCTGGGCTGACAAACATACACCTTTAGGCGCCCCAGTGGTGCCAGAGGTATAGGTAATTTTATCGGCTGCCGCCAGGCGATCATCGGCGTGCACACGTAACACTGCCACGGTTTGCCCCGCCACCTCCCACTCAGCAAGCAGCGTACTGTCTGGGTAAAGCGATTGCCAGGCCGCGGGCATATCGGTGAATACCAGGCTCACCCCAGCATCTGCAATCGCGTGCTGTTTTTGCGCCGCCGTAAAAAATGCGGGCACAGGGACGTTGCTGCAACCAGCGGCCAGTATCGCCAAATCCAGCGTAATCCAGGCCGGGCTATTATCCAGCGCCAACGCCACAGTAGCCTGGTTTGTCAGCGCCTTCAAAGCATCAGACAGCCGTGCAACTTCAGCCACCAGCGCACTGTAAGTCAGCTGCGCAGTTTGCCCTTCGAGGGCAACGCGTGTCGGTGCTTGTATGGCCTGCGTCTGAATCTGTTGTAATAGCATGATGGTGATGAGTGCTTATATTGGTGACTTGAGTATGGTCAGTTACAAAGGATCCGCCACACCACGAATGGCGACAATCTGCGGCGTATGTTTGTAATAACTGCCCCACTTGGCGCGCTCTTCTGCACTCAATCGCTCCGGATTGGCCATGGCCAGCGGAAACAGATCGACACCGCCTTTAATTAATCCATTTTGCAGACTGTGATGTGCGGTCGCTACGCCCCACGGCAGGTTCATGCTCAAACTATGCTGAATCACATGTGCAATCAGTACCCCGGCATTGCGCGGATTGGCTACCGCCAGGTTACCAATGTAGGTAATTTCGGCGCGGCTGATGACCCGGTCCAGTTCGCGCGACATCAACTGCTCAATCGGTTCATCCAGATACTGCTCAAGAAACAAGCTTTCTTGCGCCGCATTGCACAAGCCGAATGCGGCCATCAACACGCCGCTTGCATCGCGCAACGCCACCAGCTGCGGCATAAAGTGACTGACTTCTGCACCATACACCTGCTTAAACACAGCCGCGATAAAAGCCTCCACCTCTTGGCGGCACGGCGCCCCACGTTCAACCAAATGACCTGTAATCTCATTCACTTGATATCTTTTTGCCTGGGCAAAATTCCTCAACTCATAAGCAGATGACGCATGATAAAACGATGTATTTGACTCCGAATGCAGCATTTCATTTCTCTCGCTGAAAACAATCTTGTTCAGCTAATTGCAAATGCCATGCCAGAGATAATTACTCATAATAATCATACAGTTACATACTGGCAATGCAGCCATACTCTGCACTTTTTGCAGATAGATTGCCATGCATTTCATTCATAACCTGCATTTTTTGCAGTCCTCTGAAAAGAAAAACATGTTTATTAGCGATCAAAATGATAATTTTTCAAAACAAAATCAGTCACTTAAGCAAGCACACATCAACCTGATTATAAAGTGGCACATCACTTGCATCTATCGTCAAACTTGTTTGAAAAAGTGGTGTAACCTCACACTAGTCTGGCTATCAACTATTTTCAAAAAATAACAACCCGTTGCACTGAGCGAACCACACAAAATAGACATGATAAAAAGTCCTTGGTTACCCAAGCCAACCCTGGCCGCACTCTGGTGCATGTTGATCGCATTGGCGATTGCCATCATCTGGCTGGCGAATGCGACCGCTATCGACCTCATGCTGGCTGACCAGCAGTTTGACTTCGCCCAACACAGCTTTACGCAAAAGCATGTGTTTTTCTATGAAACGGTGATGCATGTCTATGCCAAACACCTGTTTACCGTGGTCTGGATCGTGCTGGCCTTGCTGGCCTGGCTGCCAGCGCGCCTGCTTGGTCATCGCCTTGCCGCGACGACCCGCTACAAACTGCGCTGGATCGTCTTGTTAGCCTTATTCAACGCCATCATCGTCTCTTGGCTCAAACATCAGATGCCACATGCCTGCCCATGGGACATTGTCCGCTACGGCGGCACCGCGCCCTGGGTGCCGACATTCACCAGCCATCCGCCACTCGAAGCCGGTCACTGCTTTCCGGCAGGACATACCACCAGCGGCATCTGGCTGGCTGCACTTAGCCTGCTGTGGTTACCACAAGCACCGCGCAAGGCCTTATTGGTGGCCATCGCCGGACTCGCCATCGGCCTGGCGCTAGGCTGGGCACAGCAGATTAGAGGCGCCCACTTTTTATCGCACACCCTGACCTCGCTGTGGCTGATGTGTAGTTGGTTATTACTGGTATTCACTTTTTCCAAAAGTCGTATTTAATAGAGTCGTATTTAATGAAGATGTTCACCATGCTCACCCGCGCGCTGCGCGCATTGTTTACCCCACAAATCTGCCTGATCTGGGGCGCGAGCCTTTGGCTGATGCTGACCAGCAACCATGCCTTATTTGAACATCTGCTCAACCTTTATCCTTGGAACGCCCATAACGCTGGCTTTATCGTCAGCATCGGCCTGTTTTTTACCTTTAGCATCACCTTATGGCTGATGCTGCTCGCACATGGCAAATCGGCGCGCTGGGTGTTAGCTATCATCCTGCTGTCGGCGGCCTGGGCTGCGTATTACATGGATGAGTTTGGCGTCATTATCGACCACGTGATGCTAGATAACGCTGCGAAAACAGACACCCAGGAAGTGATGGGACTTCTGTCTTGGGGCTTTGTAATCAAAATGCTATTGCTGGGTGTGCTGCCTGCATGGGTGCTGATCAAAACAGTGCCCGCACGCTTTTTTCAGCGCGACCCAATCATGGTGCGCATTAAACAGATCGCCTTACTTTTAGTGGGGATGATATTGGTGGTGATGCCATGCAGCGCCGACTACGCTACGTTTGTGCGTGAGCATAAAATGGTCCGCATGTATGCCAATCCGACGTTTTTTCACTACTCTCTGGTGAAATGGGCGTCAAAAAAGATATTTACTCATAGCATCTCCGGCCTGCAAAAAACAGCGACGGATACGGTCAATGTTGAAGCCGACCAGCATCATGAGTTAATCATTATGGTGGTGGGTGAAACGGCCCGTTTTGACCGCTTTTCGCTCAACGGCTATCCACGCGACACCAACCCCAGACTGAGTAAAGAGGCGGTTGTGAGCTTTAAACAAGTCAGCTCTTGCGGCACCTCGACTGGCGTCTCTGTGCCTTGCATGTTTTCAATGCTGACCAGAAAGCAATATGACGAAGACAAAGCCTTACATATGGAGAATGCGCTGGATGTACTCCACCGCGAAGGCGTGAAAGTATTGTGGCGGGACAACAACTCTGACTCCAAAGGTGTCGCCTTGCGCGTCCCTTACGAAGACTTCCGCTCCCCAGCGCACAACCCGGTGTGTGACGACAACGAATGCCGTGACATTGGCATGCTGAGCGGGCTGGATAAGTTTGTTGAAAAAAACAAAGACCACGACATCCTGATCGTGCTGCATCAGATGGGCAATCACGGCCCGGAATACTATCGTCGCTATCCAGATGCGTTCAAGAAATTCACGCCGATTTGCAAAACCGGCCGCTTGTCAGAATGTTCGCAACAAGAAATTGACAACTCGTATGACAACGCGATTTTGTATACCGATTACTTTTTGTCAGAAGTGATTCAATTTTTGAAAAAATATGACAGCAAGCGCGAAACCGCCATGCTGTATGTCGCGGATCACGGCGAGTCACTCGGTGAGCACGGTATTTACTTGCACGCAGCGCCCTATATGATTGCACCCAAAGAACAAACCCACGTACCGGCGATTTTGTGGGTAGGCCAGCACTTTGACTACCAGTTGCCACAAATCACGCCCTACGCCGAGTATACCCTCAGCCATGATGATGTATTTTGCACCTTGCTGACCGCCTATGAACTGAAATCAGAGGTATGTCATGCGGAGTTTGGCTGGCTGGCACAAAACCGCGAGCTACAAGAGGAGCAGCGCAAACACCTGCACCCCATCAAAGCAAGCGGCACTAATTAGCGCTATCGCAGCGCAACGCTGGCAGCTCTGAGGTCAGCTTGCTGGGCGTGAGCCAAAACAAGGGCTTGATGCGCTCATCAACATGACACGCATCAATATAGCCAATCGCGCCATCGGTTTCTGCCACATAGCGGATCATGGCCTCTTCGGATTGCACGGTGTAAGGCGGCTGCACGCCATGAAAATACAAACCGTTCCAGTAGTTCACCTGTGACCGTGGTGTGCTGTGCAACACGAGTTGCGAAAACTTTAAGCGCAACGGATGTTCACTGTGCAAATTCACTGGGTGCAAAGCCTGGCCGTGCGAGGCGTAGAGTTTCTTGCGCCAGAAGATCAGCCCCAGCTCATCAGCATGGATGTCCGGGGCCAGCACGGCCTGTGCAGGCACAATCACCGCAATCACGCGGTTATCCTCCACCGCCTCTGCTGCCAGCACGACGAACAGGCCGATTACGCAAGCAGCCTGCCGCCAGCGACGCAGATTGAATATCATACGGGGCTGCATTAAAACATCACCGCAAAAGAAGCCACAAAGCCGCGCGGCACATCTTCATACTCACCGCTACCGCCGACAAACTCAAACTTCAGCAATTGGTTAGGTTTGACCCGTTTGGTCATCCCCAGCACCCAGCGGTCGGCGTTTTTGCTATCTACCTCATGCAAGGTTTCCAGTCGCGTGATCCAGTACCACTCACTGCCGAGTGAATAAGCACTTTGCACATAAGCGCCACTGCCGCCATCATCGCCGCCCGAGGTTTTACGCTCATACACCTCACCGCTGAACTCCCAGCGATTAAACTCCAGCAAAAAGTCCAGGCCATACAAGTGATAAGTCGGCGAGCCAGATATATCCTTTTGATAGCTCATGACATTCAGACCCAAGGTATTGAGCCCTGCATTGTTGCCACTTAAGCCAAGAATATTATTAAATGCGAGGCGCGCGCCTTTCACCTCACGATGGATGATTTCATCACCGTCCTGACGCTGGTCTTTCAATGCTTCCGCATAGACCTGATACTCCATATCCATATGGCTGATCGGCAAACTGCCAAACAGCATGGCGCCGTTGATACTCGATGGAAAAAAGCGGGTTGTCACCAAAGGGCGGCTAGCAGTCCACACCAGAGGTGGCGCATGCAATTGATTCCAGCGTCCCACCGGCGTTAGAAAGCGGCCCAAGCGGACATTGGCTTTTTCATTCAGGTTGTAGTCAAAATAAAAACGCTCTAGGTCGAGATAACTCTGCTTGGTGTTGATCCCTTGATGGTGATCGTAAGCAAGCGGGTCTTCGAGCTCCAACTCACCAAAAAACTTGACGCGCGTGCCTTGGTCCCAGGTCAGGATCATGCTCACTTGATTGAGCTTGAGTTGTGAGGTTTCCGTGCGCGGCAGACGCGCATCCATGCTGGTGTATCCACCCAAGTGAAAGCCACGCCAGAAGTCGTCAGCCTCTTCGGCCACAACTGGCTTGCATAGCATACACAGGCTGATTACACTGAGCGTGAGCAGACTGCTTAACATAGCTGATCTATTCATAGTGAACCTATGATACTGATCCATGATGACCGTTTCGGCAAAAAACATTTAACCTCTATTTTCTCACATATCATGCGCTTTCAATCGCCCCTGACTATCCGCAAAATGCTTTTAATTGCATTTTTGCTGGCTGGCTTGCTGCCAGTGCTGATGGTGAGTTTGCTGAGCTTTTATCAGGCCAGGCAGGCGTTACGCGTTGAAATTCAGCACGACCTGCAAACCACAGGCAATGCGGTGGCAGAACACGTAGACCGCGTGATGAACGAGCGTGTACAGAATGTACGCAGTTGGAGCCAGTTAGCCATCATGCAAGACTTGTTGATTGGCGACATTGATAAACGGCTATCGATCTTTTTGGCTGAGACCAGACGCAGCTATGCCGAGCAATATATCAGCCTGGATGTGGCAGATTTGCAAGCACACATTATCGCCTCCAGCCGCCCTGCCAACATTGGCCAGACCCTACACACGCCGCCAGTGTGGATGTCATTTCGTGACAATGGCCAAACCATCACCATCTATCATCTCAGCCATCACCAGTTGATGATCTCGGCGCCGATCTTTTCGCAAAACACGCTGCAACCGATGGGGCACTTGATGGCCACCTTTAACTGGCAAGTGATTGAAAATCTGCTGGACCACGCGGCGCAACATAGTACAGAACTGGCGCTGTTCGACAATACACAACACATGCTGGCGCAATCCCGCCTGTGGTCAGAGCAGAAACACAGCCTGCATGCCAAAGCCGCGTTAACCAGCCGCTTGCCGCTCAATGGCTGGCAGATACACCTCAACAAAGACCATGATGTGGCGGTCGCGCCCGTACACCGTTTAGGCATGATTTTTATCGCCTTGCTTGGCGCGATTCTGGTGTTTTCGGTCTTACTGGTGCGGCCCCTGGCACAAAATATCAGCCGTCCGCTAGAAACACTCACGCGTTATGTACAACGCTTTCGCCAGCCCGGTAGCCAACCACCCGCCGCCAGCGGTCCGGCAGAGGTGCAATCCTTGCATCAGGCATTCACGCAAATGGCCAGCGACCTGGCCGAGTCAGAGCAGCAACTCACCCGCGCGGCCAAATTAGCCGTGGTTGGCGAAATGGCCGCTGCCATGAGCCACGAGGTCCGGACACCGCTAGGCATCATGCGCTCGTCAGCCGATGTGCTATTAAGAGAGCCGCAACTCAGTGCCGATGGCCGCGAAGTACTTGGATTTATTATTTCGGAAACCGAACGCCTGAATAAGCTGGTGAGTGCCTTGATTGACGCGGCCCGCCCAAGACTACCGAATAAAATCCCCGTAGACCTGCAAGCCCATTTACAACATGTGGTTGCCATGTTGCAAAAACCAGCGCAGGACAAACAGATCAGCCTCACCCTGCAAGCCACACAGCCCATCACCATCGCCGCCGACCAGGACCAGATGACACAAGTACTGGTCAACTTGCTGATGAATGCGATTCAAATTTTGCCGGCAGGCGGACACATCAACCTGCAACTCTCAGCAGACAGTCAAAGCGCTTATATTGCCGTTGCCGATGACGGCCCTGGTGTGCCGCCCGCGCAACAAGACCATTTATTTGAAGCCTTTTTTACCCAGCGCGCTGGCGGCGTCGGCCTGGGGCTGGCCGTGGTCAAGCAAATCATAGAAGCGCACAATGGTACAATCAGCTATAGCACCAGCGCCTGGCAAGGCGCCCAATTTAACTTATCACTTCCGTTAGCGACCGCATAACCATGTCCACCCCGCAACATACTATTTTGGCTGTAGACGACGAACCGCACATGCGCAGGCTACTGGAAATCAGCTTGCGCCAGGCCGGTTACCGCGCCCTGTCTGCGGGCAATGGCCGCGAAGCGCTTGAGCTCATACAACAACAGCAAATTGACCTGGTCGTGAGTGACTTGCACATGCCGGGCATGAGTGGTTTGCAATTACTGGAAGCGATACGCAAACAATACGAGCGGCTGCCTTTTATCATGGTGACCGCGCAAGGGGAAATTAAAACCGCAGTCGAAGCCATGAAACTGGGCGCAAGTGATTATATTTTGCGGCCGTTTGAACTCGAAACCCTCGAAATCGCCATCCAGAAAGCGTTGGCAGTCAATCGTATCCAGCTCGAAAACGCTTTTCTTAAGGAAAGCAGCCAGTCAGCGGTGACCGGCCTGATTGGCAACAGTGTGCCCATGCAGTCACTGAAACAAATGATCCAGCAAGTGGCGCCTGAGCGGGCGACGGTGTTTATTGTCGGCGAAACCGGTACGGGTAAAGAGCTGGTAGCGAAAGCGCTGCACGATGCGTCACCGCGAAAGTCAGAACTTTTCGTGGCGGTAAACTGTGCGGCGATTCCGGTCGACATTCTGGAATCTGAATTGTTTGGCCATGAAAAAGGCGCGTTTACTGGTGCCGTCAAAGAGCGCGTCGGCAAGTTTGAACTGGCCAATGGCGGCACGCTGTTTCTGGACGAAATCACAGAAATGCCTATTCAATTACAGTCTAAGTTATTGCGCGTGCTGCAGGAAAACATCGTTGAAAAGCTGGGCGGCAACCGGCAAATTGCGCTGGATGTGCGTGTAGTGGCAGCAACCAATCGCGATCCGCTGCAAGCGGTCAAAGAAGGCAAATTGCGTGAGGATGTCTACTATCGCCTGAATGTGATACAGCTAGCAGTGCCACCATTGCGTGAGCGTGGCGAGGATGTGGGGTTGCTGGCGGACTATTTTCTGCATAAACGCCAGGGCAAGCTGAGTGAAAGTGCGCGCTTATGTTTGCAGCAATATCGCTGGCCTGGCAATGTGCGCGAACTGGAGAACATACTGGAACGCGCCGCCATTCTGGCCGGGAGCCAGACCATACAGCCACAACACCTGCCTGCCGATATTGCACAACCAATGGCGGCGGCCACCGAAGCCAGCAGCGCAGCCTCGGACAGCAACGACCTGTCTATTCCTCACGCAACTGAAATCATAGAGCGCCGCCTGATTTTGCAGGCACTAGACCATTGCCAGGGCAATAAAACCAAGGCAGCCAAGCTGCTTGAAATCAGTGAGCGCTCACTATGGAACAAACTGAACCAATACGGTCTGCGCTAACGCCTCATTGACGGCGAGTGCGTCAGCTTATTCAGCCCACAGGTAAGCATCCATGGCCAGAATGCCGTAGGTATTTTCTGGCGTGAACCGTTTTGCAGTTCCTATTGCACTGCCCGCCGCCACAAACAACGGCATCAAGTGATCTTCACTCGGATGCGCCTGCACCCCTTGCGGGCACTCCACGCGGTAATTAAGCAGGCGTTGCCATTGCTGCTGCATAATACGTTCGGCCATCCAGTCGGCAAACGGCAGCACATACGACAATGGCGCAGCATCGCGGTCCGCGCTAAAAAAGTCTGACAAGTTATGCGTGATGGCGCCTGAAGCCAAAATCAAGATGTTGTGTTGATGCAAACCTTGCAGCGCACACCCCAGCGCAAACTGCTCAGCGGGCGTCGCACGGCTCTGAATCGACAACTGTGTCACCGGAACATCTGCCTCAGGATACATCAGCATCAGCGGCACCCATGCCCCATGATCCAGCCCACGATCGTCATGCGTTTGCGCAGTGATGTCGTGCGCCTGCAACAATGCCAGCACCAGTTGCGCCAGCGCCGGTGCACCCGGTGCCGGATATTGCTTCGCATACAAGGCGGGCGGAAACCCGGCAAAATCATGGATGGTCTGCGGCTGCGCTGCCAGGCTGACGGTGGCCACACGCGTATCCCAATGCGCAGACACCACCAGGATGGCATCCGGCTTTGGTACGCTAGCGGCAATCTCTGCCAACAACTGGCCGGTGTGACCCGGCTCAATGGCCAGCATGGGCGCACCATGGGAGACAAATAGGGTTGTCATCGCTGTCTATTCCGCCGATATGATTAACGGCGACGGTTATCCAAGCTAAACGCACCCGCGCCAAACGCCACCACCATCAGCAACCCACCAACAATAGTCAGGTTTTTCAAGAACATAATCTGTTGCATCTGATCTGCCAGGTTATTGTGAAACATAAACGCGGTTGCCACGGTAAACACGGCAATCCCGGCGGCGGCCAAACGGGTTTTGTAACCCACCAGCAAAGCAATGCCAAGCACCAGCTCGACAAACAAAGCAATCGCATAAGCGACCTCAGGCAATGGCGCACCCACGCTCTGAATATAGCCTATCGTGCCCGCCGGATTCGCCGCCTTGCTCAAGCCGCTGATGATAAAAATCTGTGATAACAAAATACGACCAGCCACACTGGCTGCGGATTGGATTGCGTTCATGTTGTGCTCCTTTGTGTTGTATGTACGATGTGTTCATCAGCCGGACATCGCACGCTTCCCTGAGAAAATGGTGACTAGATTGGTTTAGCTGATGAATGGCATTGTATTCCTGAAACAAAAAAATGATAATCCCATGCATATTTGTAAAACTGTCCCATATGGGTTGACAATCAATGGCCTCATTAGAAGAAATGCATTTTTTTGTTGAAGTGGTCAAACAAGGCAATTTCACCAGCGCAGCACAGGCACTAGGCATCTCCAAACAACTGGTCAGCCGCCGCATCATCGCGCTGGAGGCCAGGCTGGGCGTGCGACTGCTGCTGCGCACGACGCGTAAACTGTCGCCAACAGAAACCGGCAAAGTGTTTTTTCAGCGCGCGCAACACATTTTGCAAGCGATCCATGATGCTGAATTAGAGGTGAGCAATCGCTCGGATGCGCTACGTGGCATGCTCAAGATTTCGGTGCCGCTGTCTTATGCACACTTGCGGCTGGCGCCTGCGCTCACCGCTTTTATGCAACAGCATCCCTTGGTCGATGTCTGGCTGGATGCAGATAACCGGCATGTGGATATGATTAGCGAAGGCTATGACATGGTGATACGGGTGACCGATCAACCCGAAGACGGCATGGTGGCGCGCAAACTAGAAGACGCGGCAATGCGTTATTGTTGCAGCCCGGACTACATTGCGCGCCATGGCGTGCCCGCCTCGCCACAAGCGCTGTCCAAGCATACCTGCTTAACGCATAGAGCCAGTGAGTGGCTGTTCAGCGAACATGAACAGATATACCGCATCCCGATTCATGCGCGCTTAAAATCCAACCACGGTGAGGTCTTGCGCGATGCCGCCGTGGCCGGGTTGGGCATTACCGGCTTACCGGCTTTTTATGTGCTAGAAGATTTGCAACATGGCAGACTGGTCGAGGTGCTGGCGGACTATCGCATGCAGCAAGCAGGCATTTATGCCATGTATCCTTACCACAAGCAGGTCTCAGCCAACGCGCTGGCCTTGATTGAGCACTTGCGGCAGTGGTTTCAACCCGCGGCCGCTTAAGCGGAGGCCTACTCCATGAGTGTGACGTGTTTGCCGCGGTCGATACTGTAGCCGCCCGGGCCAAACGCAATAATCACTAACAGGCCACCAATAATAGTGATATTTTTAAGAAACATAATCACCTGCATCGGATCCGCCATATTGCTGTGAAACATCAAGGCAGTGACAAAAGTGAACACAGCAATGCCCGCCGCGGCCAATTGCGCTTTAAAGCCGACCAACAAGGCAATGCCGAGACCGAGCTCAACCACCAACGCCACCACATACGCCACTTGCGGCAAAGGTAAATGTGCACTTTCAATATAGGCAATGGTGCCTGCCGGGTCCATGATTTTAGCGATGCCGCTAATGATAAAAATCAAAGACAACAACACACGCCCCAAAAAACTGACCCAACGCTGCCGTACATTCATACTGATCGCTCCTTGTTATGATTGACCCTATGCTGCATCACTCTCTGCCACGCAGACATCGGTCGGATGTATGCCGGTTTAGTCCCTACCAGCTAAATGTGTATCACATTTGTTACTCTGCACCATTCTCGACAGAAACACCAGTACGATTTGACATTTAAAAATAACAATGTTAAGTTAACGACGTTATATTAAATAAGCCACTGATTTGCATGCCACCCAAGGTTAAAACCAGCGCAGAAAAACAGGTTGTCCGCACCGCCATCATGGATGCGGCGCGCGAACTGTTTATTCACCAGGGCGTAGAAGCGGTGACCATGCGTGCCGTGGCGCAGCAGGTCGGCTACTCGGCCACCAGCCTTTATCTATACTTTAGTGATAAAGACCAGTTATTGAGAGCGGTGGTAGACGCAGATGTGATCAAACTGGCACAATCCTTAAAATCGACCCTCAGCATCAGCGATCCGTTACAGCGCTTTTTGCAATTTGGGCAACATTATGTGCAATTCGCGCTCACCAACCCCAACCATTACCGCATGATGTTTATGACCCAGCATCTGCCCTGCGACCCGGCGTTTTCGAGCATTGAGCAAAACAACCCCGAGCAGGATGCTTATTCGCAACTGATAGACGTGGTCATCAGCGCCTGGCATGCGGGCGTATTTAAACCGACACTGACTGACCCGGTGCTGATTGCACAAACCGTTTGGGCGGCCATGCATGGCCTGTGTGCACTACAAATCAACCTGGCAGATGACGCCTGGATTAACTGGCGCCCGCTAGAGGCGCGCGTGCAGGCGATGGTCAGCATGTGCATGCATGGACTAATGAAAGAAACGACACATGAATAAGCCGTTGATGATGACTAGCCTCTGCCTGGCCCTGCTTGCCAGCGCCTGCCAGCAGCAAACCGAAGAGGCCGCTGCACCGCGTCCGGTATGGGTGATGACCATAGGCAGCGCCAGCCATCAGGCCAGCGCCAGCTATACCGGTGAAGTCAAAACACGTTATGAATCGAATATCGGCTTTCGCATCGCAGGCAAAATCATTTCACGCGCAGTCAACGTCGGTGAGACCGTCAAAAAAGGCCAGCTAATCGCTCAACTCGACCCTAACGACAGCCGCCTGAATGCACAAGCGGCCGACGCAGAAGTACAAACTGCACAAGCCAACCTGGCATTGGCGCAGGCAGAGCTGGCGCGCCGCCAGCAGTTATATAGCCAAAAATTTATTTCAAAATCTGCGCTGGACAGCTACGAAACACAAGCCAAAACCGCCCAGGCGCGTCTGGCGCAAACCAGATCACAAGCGGCCGTCAGCCAGCACCAGACCGGCTATACGCAACTCGTGGCCGACCGCGCCGGTGTGATTGGCATGATCCAGGCCGAGCCAGGCCAGGTGGTTGCCGCCGGACAAAGCATTGCGCAAATTTATGACTTACAAACGCTGGAAGTGATGATTGCAGTGCCAGAAACATTGATAGACAGTCTGCATGTGGGTGACGCCACCCAGGTCAGTTTGGGCGACATGCCACAACGCTACCAGGGGCGGATTCGTGAAATTTCTCCGGCGGCCAATAGCCAAACCCACGCCTTTGACCTGCGCATTCAACTACTCAATGCCGACCAGCGCATCAAGCTTGGCATGACAGCACAAGTGAGTTTTGCGCCCGCCACCACAGCCCCCACCATCATCGTGCCTTCCACTGCCGTCACCCGCCATGGCGAACAAGCCGGTGTATGGGTGATTGACGCCAAGCATCAGGCCCATTTGCGCCAGGTGACAACAGGCGCACTCACTGAAAATGGCATCGAGATCACCAGCGGCCTGCAGGCGCAGGAAACCATCGCCACCATCGGCATCCATACGCTGACCGAAGGCATGCAGGTACAAGCGGTGACGCCAAGCCGCGAGGTGCTGCGCTAATGAGCACGCCACATCATCCTGACCAGGCGCACGCCACGCAAGGCTTTAACCTGTCGACCTGGGCACTTAAAAACCAGGCACTGGTGCTGTACTTTATTGTGCTGACCTTGCTAGGCGGATGCTTCGCCTACACGCATCTGGGCCAATCCGAAGACCCACCATTTACCTTTAAAGTGATGCTGGTGCGCAGCAGTTGGCCTGGCGCCTCGGCGCAAGAAGTCGAGCAGCAAGTCACCGACAAAATCGAGAAAAAGCTGCAAGAAATTCCGTCTATCGACTACACCAGCAGCTATTCCCGCCCCGGCGAATCGGTGGTATTTATCGTCATTCGCGATAACACCTTTTCGGAGAAAATCCCCGAGCTGTGGTATCAGGTGCGCAAAAAAATCGGCGATATCCGCCATACGTTTCCTAGCGATTTGCAAAGCCTGACTTTTAATGACGAGTTTAGCGATGTTTACGGCACCATGTATGCCATCACCGCCGATGGCCTGACGCCACAACAATTAAAAAGACAAGCCGAGTGGGTGCGTGCGCGCCTGCTCAAATTGGCCGATGTGGAAAAAGTCGATTTGTTTGGCGAGCAGCCACAAAAAATCATTATCGAGATTTCTAACCAGAAACTCACCTCCCTTGGCATCAGCCCGGCACAGTTAGCGCAACTGCTGCAACAGCAAAACGCCATTGTCGGCGCGGGCACGTTTGACCAAGGCCCGGAAAGAATCCGGCTGGATGTGAGTGGTCGCTTACAAACGCTGCAAGACCTGCGCGAGTTCCCGATTCGCGCGGGCAACCAGAACCTGACGTTGGGTGACATCGCCACCATCAAACATGGCTACGCCAACCCACCCGCGCAGCGCATCCACTTTAACGGTACCTCGGCCTTGCTGATTGGCGTCAGCATGCAACAAGGCGGTGACGTGATCGCGCTGGGCAAAGCCATGCAAGACACCATCACCAGCGTACAAAAACAGTTACCGGTCGGCGTGCAACTGCACCTGGTCACCTCACAACCAGATATCGTGCAACACTCGGTCCATGACTTTGTGCGCTCGCTGAGCGAGGCGCTGATTATTGTGCTGGCCGTCAGCTTGCTCTCACTGGGCTGGCGCACCGGCATAGTGGTGGCGGTGGCGATTCCCATCGTTCTGGCGGGCACCTTTCTAGTCATGGACTGGCTGGATATTGGCTTACACAAAATCTCACTCGGCGCGCTGATTCTGGCCCTCGGCCTGCTGGTCGATGACGCGATTATCGCGGTGGAAATGATGGCCGCCAAAATGGAGCAAGGCTGGGAGCGCATGCAAGCAGCCTCGTTCGCCTACACCTCCACCGCCATGCCCATGCTCACCGGCACCCTGGTCACCGTGGCAGGGTTCTTGCCGATTGCCACCGCCGTGTCGTCCACCGGCGAATACACACGGTCAATTTTTCAAGTCTCGGCCATTGCGCTCACCTTGTCATGGATTGCCGCCGTGATTGTGATTCCTTTTCTGGGCTACCACTTACTCCCCAATGCCAGCCACCAGGGCGAAGCAGGCACAAATAGCGAAGCAAGCGCTCACAACGATGCTGCGCTTTATCAAACCAGGTTTTACCTGCGGTTGCATAACCTCATCAGTTGGTGCGTGCAACACAAAGGCCGCGTGATTCTGGCGACGATTGCCCTCTTTGTGGTGGCCATGCTCAGTTTTGGCAAAGTACAGCAACAGTTTTTCCCTGACTCGACGCGTCTCGAAGTGGTGGTCGACTTACGTCAGGCTGAAAATGCCAGCGACCAGGCTACCGATGTTGCCGTCAGCCAGCTCGAACAGTGGCTGACCACCTGGCAAAAGACACATGGCAAATTGCAAAATGTAGTGTCTTACGTCGGCTCTGGCGCACCGCGCTATTACCTGCCGCTCGATGTGCAATTGCCACACCGCGCCTTTGCTCAACTGGTGATATTAACCAACAGTCTGGAACAGCGCGAAGCCCTGCGCAACGACCTGCTGACGCTGTTTGAACACGACTTTCCGCAATTGCGCGCCTCGGTGTTACGCCTGGAAAACGGGCCGCCGGTAGGGTTCCCGGTGCAGTTCCGGGTCGACGGGCAAGATTTACAGGCGATTAGACACGTCGCACACCAAATTGCAGAGGCCATGCGCGCTAACCCGCACCTGCGCAACGTGCAACTGGGCTGGGAAGAACCGAGCAAAGTCATTCATGTTGATGTTGATCAGCACAAAGCCAGGTTACTGGGCGTCAGCTCCACCGATATTGCGCAACTGCTCAACACGCAATACTTCGAGCAGGTGGTCAGCGAGTTTAGAGAAGGCAATGAACGCATAGACCTGGTCATGCGTAGCAGCCAAGCGCAGCACGCCCAATTATCACAACTGGCGCAACTCACGGTGTTAAGCCAGCGCGGCGAGCGCGTGCCGCTGGCACAAGTGGCCAATATCCATCACGGCTTTGAAGAAGGCGTGATCTGGCGACGTAACCGTGTGCCTTCGCTCACGGTGCGGGCGCATTTACGCGGTAATATGCAGGCACCCGTGGTGTCGGCGCAAATTCAGCAGGCCATAGAGCCGATTCTGCAACACCTGCCTGCAGGCGTCACGGTAGAAACCGGCGGCGCGATTGAAGAGGCGGCCAAGGGCGCCACATCCGTGGCGAAAGGCGCGCCGCTGTTCTTAGCCGTGGTATTCACGCTGCTCATGTTGCAACTGCGCAGTATTTCTAACGTGATTCTGGTGGTACTCACCGCCCCGCTAGGGATGATAGGCATTACCTTTGCACTGCTCATTTTCAACATGCCGTTCGGCTTTGTCGCCATGCTGGGCAGCATTGCGCTCTCCGGCATGATCATGCGTAACTCGGTGATTCTGGTCGACCAGATCAAGCAGGATATTGCTGAAGGCGCCTCGCTGGAACAAGCCGTGGTGCAATCAGCCGTGCGCCGCTTCCGGCCGATTGTGCTCACTGCCGCCGCAGCGATTCTGGCCATGATCCCGCTTACGCGCAGTGTGTTCTTCGGCCCGATGGCCGTGGCGATTATGGGCGGGCTGGCCGTGGCTACCGTGCTCACCATTTTGTTTGTGCCTGCCTTGTATACATTCTGGGCCGGATTCACGGCAAGCGCCATGCAATCACGGCGCAATAAACGCTAGGGCATGTTGATCAATTCAAGTGGCTAAGCCAGACCAGGCGCGATTAAAAAATGATGACGCCGCATATGGCTTATATATCAGGAAGCATTTTTTATGAGCAACGCAGTATCGCGACACAAATTACATTTATAGAAGTGCCCTATAATACGGCTTATCAACAATCGATATTGGGATTCAAGACATGACAGATCAGGCAACCGCACGTTTTAACATGATTGAGCAACAGATTCGCACTTGGGAGGTGCTCGACCCGCAAGTATTGGCGACGCTGAACAATATGCCGCGCGAAGCCTTTGTGCCCGAGGCCTATCGCGGCCTGGCATTTGCCGATATTGAGGTGCCATTGGCGCATGGCCAGCAAATGCTGAGCCCTAAAGTTGAGGGGCGTTTTTTACAAGCGCTGCAACTGCAAGCCAAAGACAAAGTGTTATTGATAGGCGCGGGCAGTGGCTATCTGGCAGCCCTCATGGCGCAACACTGCGCGCAAGTCACCGCGCTGGAAATCTTCCCAGAGCTGTGTGCACAAGCCACGCAATCACTGACCAAACAAGGCATTCAGAATGTGCAAGTGCTTGAGCTAGACGGCCACAACGGTTACGAATCGCAAGCCCCTTACGATGCGATTGTGTTTACTGCCTCCAGCCCGGTAGAACCTGAAGGTGTGCGCTACCAGCTCAGCATTGGCGGCCGGTTGCTCATCGTGTTGGGCCAAGCCCCGGTGATGCAAGCCACCCTGATTCAACGCCTAGCCGAGCATAGCTACAAGCAAGATGTGCTGTTTGAAACCAGCCTGGCAGAAATGCAACATGCGCCGCAAGCGCAAGCGTTCTCATTTTAAAAAGCAACCGTTATGTCACTCACCACTTTGTCCCGGTTATTAATGCTTGTGAGCAGCCTATGGCTGCCAGCGCAGACATCGGCCGCAGGACAAAGTCTGGTCGACATTTACCAGGAAGCCAAAGCCAACGACCCGGTGCTGGCTTCGGCAGGCAGCGCCAATCAGGCCGCACAAGAAATCATTGAGCAGGCCAAGGCAGGTTACCGCCCTTCTGTAAACTTTACCGCAGGCGCCAACGCCAATCGCACCGATTTAAAAATTGTTGGTAGCCAGGCGCCGTTCCCGGGCGGGCGCAATAACTATGAAGGCTACCAGGCGCAGCTACAAGCCAGGCAACCGATCTTTCGCAAAGAAAATCTGGAGCGCATTGACCAGAGCAAAGTGCAAGTCAGCATTGCCGACAAGCAATATCACCTGGCGCAACAAAACCTGATGTTACGCACCACCCAGGCCTATTTTGAGGTGTTGCTGGCACAAGACCGCATCACGCTGATGGCCGCGCAAAAAGCGGCTATTCAACGCCAGTTGCAACAGGCCAAGGCCAACTTTGATGTAGGCACCGCCACCATCACCGACGTCAACGAAGCGCAAGCGCGGGATGACCTCATCGAGGCCCAAACCTTATCGGCTGTGAATGACATGGAAATCGCCAAACGCAGCCTGCAGGCGATTACTGGCAAATTGCCCGAACAACTGGCCAATGTACGCGACGATATTCAGATCGCGCCGAGCCTGAAACCCATGCAGGAATGGCAAGACGTGACCAATGCCAGCAACCTGACACTCCAGATTCAGCAAGAAACCGTGCAGGTGAATGAAAAGGATATTGAGATCGCGCGGGCCGGGCATTACCCAACGGTGGATGCCGTGGCTAACTATCAGGACAGCTATGCTAATGGCGGCCAGTATGGGTTTGGCGCCGATCTGAAAAGTGCCAGCATAGGCGTGGAAGTTTCCGTGCCACTCTACCAAGGGGGCGCAGTCACCTCGCGCGTACGCCAGGCTGCTTATAACAGGCAAAAAGCGCTGGATGACCTGCAAAACACCATGCGCCAGACCTCGCTAGAAACACAACGGGCCTACCTTAACCTGAGCACCAGCATTGCGCAGGTCAAAGCCCTGGAACAAGCGCTCAAAAGCAGCCAAAGCCAGCTCGACTCCACCAAGCTAGGCTACGAAGTCGGCATACGTACCAGCGTCGACGTGCTCAATGCGCAGCAACAGTATTACAGCGCCAACCGCGATTTATTGCAGGCGCGCTATAACTACCTGGTCAATATCATCCGTCTCAAAACCGCCAGCGGCATTGTTTCAGAGGCCGATTTACAAGACATAGACCAGCAACTCGCCAAAAGATAAGCCCATGAAATCTGCGATTGCCAGCACAGATGCCGTTTGGATGTTGATCGACGTACAAACGCGCCTGTGTTCCGTGATGCCAGAAGCCGCCATGGCAACGGTCATCAATAATATTCAGCGCCTGCTGCAAGGGGCGCAGTTACTGAATATTCCACTATGGGTCACTGAGCAGTACCCGGAAAAACTGGGCGAGACCTTGCCAGCGCTGCAAGCCCTGCTACCCGAATACACCCCACGCACAGCCAAACTCGCCTTCTCCGCATGGCAAGAACCAGCCTTGCAGGAATCCTCCATCAGCGTTGCGCCACAAGTGGTGCTATTTGGGCTGGAGGCGCACATCTGTGTATTACAAACCGCGCTGGATGCACTCGCTGCGGGCAAACAGGTGTTTATCGTTGAAGATGCGGTGATTGCACGCGATGCCGCCAACCGCAACAACGCGATCGCGAGAATGCGGGACGCTGGCTGCATCATCACCAATACCGAATCCATGCTGTTTGAACCGATGCAAGGCGCGACGCATGCGCAGCTCAAGGCGATCTCTGCGCTGATCAGATAGGCATCTCAACAACATAGATTATGAACAAAAAACGTGCTACTGTATCTATGATTGTGTAGATACAAAAAGGAGTGCATTATGCAAGCCACCGCCAAAGTGTTTAATACAGGTCACAGCCAAGCCGTGCGCTTACCCAAGGCTTTTCGTGTCGACGCAACCGAAATGTGGATTAGCAAAAATGAAATCACAGGCGAAATTACCTTAAAGCCTGTGGTCAACGACGAATCTAAATTAGATACGCTGTTTAGAATGCTGAAAGAAAATCCTTTGCCAGACGATTTTTTAGCTGAACGCAGCTACGCACCACCGCGCAACCCGTTTGCTGACGACGACCAAGCCCAAGAAAATATACAACCATGATTCGCTATTTGGCGGATACCAACATTATTGGTTACTTTTCGCGGCAACAACATATCGGATTGCAGCAGCGGGTTGAATCTACATTAAGAGCCCAAGAATTAGCTATCTCTGTGGTCAATCGCGCTGAAATCCGTTTCGGGCAAGCGTTACTTAATGCTAATGACAAACGACACATCACGATTGATCTACTGCTAGAAGCCACCCCAACATTAGTTTGGACCACACAAGCCGCAGATTTATACGGCACTATTAACGCCCAACTTCGCAAAACTGGCCTACCCATTGGCGACCTGGATGTCATGATCGCCGCCCATGCACTTTCCGAAAACTTGATTTTAGTGACGCATAACACCAAGCATTTTGAACGCATCAAAGGCTTAAAAATGGAAGATTGGACGCAATGACTCGATGGAGGCTGAGTTCAATTAACCCATTGAAAATAAGCGAATCACTTTACTCCGACCCCATCAACCCATTAGCAAGAATCCCCTCATGCGGCAATCAGTTCTTTTAATCACCGCAAAAAATGCGGTAATCATTGACACCTTTTTAGCACACTACGCACGTTGCAATACTCTGGGAATAAATACTTGCAGAATACGCCCATTAACGTTGGTTTAAAGCTTCAACGATCATCGCCAGATGATCTTTAAGGATATGGTGATATGAATCAAATCGAATGGAACGACTTTACCAAAGTGGAGTTACGCATTGGGCGCGTGATTGCAGCCGAAGTATTTGCCGAGGCTCGCAAACCGGCTTACAAACTGCAGATCGACTTTGGCCCAGAGATCGGCGTGCGTAAATCAAGCGCCCAGATCACCGCTCTTTACACACCAGAAAGCCTGATCGGCAAACTGGTCGTCGCCGTGGTGAATTTCCCGCCCAAGCAGATTGGGCCATTGATGTCAGAATGCTTGGTGACGGGGTTTCATGATGCGGAAGGCCGCGTGACTTTATGTGTACCTGAACACGAAGTCCCGCTTGGAACAAAACTGCTGTAAGCAGCACCTATACAACCATTCGTTATCGCTTTAACTCGTCAAATTTTTCAGCCATTGTCGGATTACCTTTAGTCAGCTTCTTAATGGTCACATCTTGAGCTTTGTCATTAGCTAAACGTAGGTTGCGGCTAGTACTGAGCAATGCATCTTTGGTTTTTTGGAGATGATCGATAGATTTATCAATCTCATCAATTGCTTTTTGAAAGTGATTCGAGGCGAGTTCATAGTTACGAGAAAACGCGGTTTTAAATGACTCTAGCTCAGTCTCAAAATTGGTGATATCTATATTTTGTGCTCTGACGGTCGCCAATTCAGTTTTATATTTCATTGAATTTAATGCGGCATTACGCAACAGCGTAATCATCGGGATAAAAAACTGCGGGCGTACCACATACATTTTAGGGTAGCGGTGGAACATATCGACGATGCCAGTGTTATAAAGCTCGCTCTCAGGCTCCAACAGTGAAACCAGCACGGCATACTCGCAACCCTTCTCGTTACGGTCTTTATCCAGCTCTTTTAAAAAGTCTTCGTTTTTGCTTTTTGTAGCAGTAGTATCACTCTCGTTTTTCATCTCGAACATTATCGAGACAATCTCGGTACCACCGTCATCGTGATCTTTAAAGATATAGTCACCTTTGCTACCGCCTCGAGCATCGTTGTCTTTCTCAAAATAAGCTTTAGGGAAGGCTGTAGCACGGATACGGTTAAACTCTGTTTCGCAATGTTGCTCCAGCGTTTCACCCACCATTTTGGTTGAGAGCTTCGCCTTCAAATCCTTCAATCGCTCAATGGCGTCATCGCGGTCTTTTATTTGCGTTTCGTATTTGTCTTTTAGGGACTTTTCAGCCAACTCTTTTTCAAGAGCGGCACGGACCAAATCGCTTTTGAGTTCATCACGCTCTTTTTCAACCTGGCTCACCGCCTGATTAATCGCCAGTTTCTTTTCAGTTTCAATGGCTTCCAGCTTTGCTTTTAAGCTTTGGATTTCACTGTCTTTGGCTGAGGTTGTTTTTTGAATCTCATTCGTGAGCTTTGCTTCTGCCAAATTAGCCACACTAGCAACTTCTTGTTTTGCCTGAGCAAGCTGGTTCGCCAAAACATCACGTTCTTTTTCAACCATACTTAACGCTTGCGTCACCGCCAATTGCCGAGCAACAGCTTCAGATTCGAGCTTAGTTTTCAGTGATTGAATCTCGCTGTCTTTTGCTGTAGCGGCTTGTTGCAATTCGCTAGTGACTTTGGTCGTGGCCAATTCAATCGCACTTTGTTTTTCCTTTTCAGCCAACTCTAAGCGTTCATGCAACTGATGCTCAAAATCGCTATCGCGCACTTGTTTGAGAATATCAGCGTAACCAGCCTCATCAATTTTGAAGGCCTTGCTACAATGTGGGCAGATGATTTCGTGCATTATTTTGTGATCCTTAAGCAGTTGTAACTACATTTTCTTCATGATTGTTTTCGATACCCATCATCATGTTGTAATGCCCTTGTTGACCAGATTTATTAAAAATTTCCTTAAAAACATCTAGGTAACTTGCATTTGTTTGTTCGCCATAACTCACATATAAATCATTATGAATAGAGTGAGAGCCGTCGTTTACCTTTACAGGCATATTGAACAAGTGGAGTATCTCAATCACCGCGGAATAATATGCACCTTCGCATGCGTCACGCCCGTCTGTGACGAGATCGCATTCACGCACGCTTCCACCTCGGCAATTTTGCCTTTCAATATCACCGTTTCCATACAGTTATCATGATCTAAATGCACATGCTGGGCAGTGATAATCACGTCATGATGGTCGTGTTGTAGTTGATTCACCCGGCTGGCGAGTTGCCGCTCGTGGTGGTCGTAGACGTAGCTGAGTGAGGCGACGCAGTCTGCTTGTTGGTGGTCGGCATTGGCCATCACCGCCTCATCAAGCGCTTTGCGCACGAGGTCACGAAAAGCCTCAGAGCGATTGACATAGGCTTTGACGGCGACCAGTTGGTCAAAGGCATCGGCCAGGTCATCTTCGACCGAAATAGTAATGCGGCGCATACACTCTCTCTACTATGTTTAAGCGTTAAAAAAGCATGCGCCTTATGAAAGACGCATGCTTTTAATATACCGCAATATGGCCTGCTACAGCTTAGAAGTTGTAGGTTAAGGTCAGGCGCGCTGCGCGTGGTTCTACCGGGTGAAAGTGCTTATCTGCTACAGGGGTGGCTTCGCCGCGCAGTTGCGATTCGTAGTAGTAGTCGATATCGCTGGCTTTGCGGTTAAACAGGTTAAACACATCCAGCGTCATGGTGGTTTTTGGGGTGATGCGGTAGCCAACGCGTGCGTAGGTGAGGAAGGTTGAATTGGAACGCACTGAGTTATCTTCAATCAGTGGTCTTGGCCCGAAATAGCGCAATTGCAGACTGCCAAACCAGTTGCCCCAGTTGGTCACGGTGGCACCTAATGAAGCCACTTTATTGATAGCGCCAGGGATATATTGGCCAGCAGGGTCTGTGTGCGTAAAACGGGCTTTTGAAAGAGCGAGGTCCATATCTAACAGCAACCAGTCGTTCACGACATAGTGGTTGTTCCATTCGACGCCGGTACGGCGGCTGGCGCGGCTGGGCTCGGTTTCGCCAGCGTCACCGACAAACACCAGCTCAGAATCAATGTCCAGTTGCCACACAGCGAGCGAGCTTTGTAAGCCTGGAATCCACTCGCTACGCACACCCACCTCACTGCCACGCGTGCCGACCAAGGGCGTGACAGGCGATGCGGGGTTGCCATTGGGCAAACGGGTTTGGGTAGTGCCACGCGCGTCGTTGCTGTGAAACCCTTTGCCGATATTGTAGAAAAACTCGGTGCTGGCCCAAGGCCCAAAGATCACCGACAGTTTGGGCGAGGTGATGCCATCGCTGGTCGTGCCAGAATTACCACTGAGGCTGCTTTTGACGTCAAACTGATAACGGTCGTAGCGTACGCCAGCCAGCGTGCGCAATTTTTCATGCCACCACAGGGTGTTTTCCGCAAACAATCCGGCACTGCTTTCTTCGACCTTGTCAGAACGGATCAGCGACAAGCGTTGCGTCTGCGCGCTGTTGTAGAGCGCGACTGGCGACAATTTGTCGTATCTGGTTTGCAGGCCGAGTTTGTTTTCCATCGTCATCCCAGCGAGCTCGCCCAGCCAAGACTTACTGGCATTCACGCCGAGCATGGTGCGCTTTTCGCTCTGGTTAAACTGGTCGCCATTCACCGGGTCGTTGAGAAAATAGGTGAAATTGCTATATAAATCGAGCGCCGAGCGCACAGCATAAGCACTCACCTGCCAGCTACCTTGCTGGTCGCGATGCTGCTTGGCGAACGACACACTATAGCGAGAAGAATCACCACCATCGCTGGGGTCTACCGCGTCAAAGCGCCCCAACTGCCCGCTACGCAGGGCGCGCAACGGAATCTGGTCGGTCGAGTTCCACTGGTTGTGATACGCCATGGCGGTTAACGTCATGCTGTCATGCGCATCGCCTACACTGTAGCGCAATAAGCCATTGTATTTTTTAACGCCTTCGGCCACCTGCCAGGGCCCATCGTAGTGATTCACATCCAGCGCATAGAGCAAATGCCCGTCTGCCACAGCTAGCGAGTTTGCCAGCAATAATCGCTGGTAATCATAACTGCCCACCGTGAGGCTGGCGATACCTTGCGGTAAGCGGTTGACCAGGTGCATACGCGCCACGCCCGCAGACGAAAAATCCCCTTCTTCTGCCGAATATGGCCCTTTTTTATAGTGCAAATGACTCACCAGCTCAGGGATCATAAAATTCAAATCGGTATAGCCCTGGCCATGGGCATGGGTGCGCATATTGACCGGCATCTCGTCGACATAAGTGGCGAAGTCGGTGCCATGATCAAGGTTAAACCCGCGCAGGTAAAACTGGTTGGCTTTACCGCTGCCGCTATGCTGGGTCACGATCATGCCGGGTACAAATTCAAGTATCTCGCCGATACGCGCGATGGGCCGGTTTTTAATCAGGCTGGCGTTGACCTTGCCTTCACTGGCCGCGTCCGAGGTACCAACGGCATTATCGTAGTGTGCACGCACCTCTACCGCTTGCAGGTCTATCGCTTCATTGGCCTGTACGAATGTGCTGGTCAATACGCCAGCCATTAGATAGGACCAGGCGAAATATCGTGTGATTTTTTTATAATTATTCATACGATGGCATTATGCGGCATCGCACCACATTGGCCTATACGTATATTGACGCAAACATATTTCTGATGGCCGATGTGCATTGAACCCAGGCACAAAAAAGCCCGCTTGCGCGGGCTTTTTGTTTGCTTAACGACTTATTCAGCCGCTGGCGCTTCTTCTCTTGCTGGTGGGTCGATCAGGGCTTTCATGCTCAAGCGCACTTTGCCTTTGTCATCGAGCTCAACCACTTTCACTTTCACAATGTCACCCTCTTTGAGGTAATCACTCACGGCCTTAACGCGCTCGTGGGCGATTTGTGAAATATGTACCAGACCATCTTTACCTGGCATCAAAGTCACGACGGCACCAAAGTCAAGAATCTTGACCACTGGGCCTTCGTAGACCTGACCCACTTCAACTTCAGCGGTGATTTGTGCAATACGACGTTGTGCTTCTGCACCTTCGTCGGCATTGGTACACGCAATTTTCACGGTGCCGTCATCTTCAATGTCGATGCTGGTGTTGGTTTCTTTGGTCAGTGCCTGAATCACGGCGCCGCCCTTACCAATCACATCACGAATCTTGTCTGGATTGATTTTCATGCTAATGATACGTGGTGCAAACTGTGACATTTCGGTGTTAACACCAGACACAGATTGTTTCATCAGACCCAGAATATGGGTGCGGCCTTCTTTGGCTTGTGCCAGTGCCACTTGCATGATTTGTGCCGTGATACCAGTGATTTTGATGTCCATTTGCAGCGCAGTCACGCCTTTGTCGGTACCGGCCACTTTAAAGTCCATGTCACCCAGGTGGTCTTCGTCACCCAGAATGTCAGTCAGCACAGCCACGCGGTTACCTTCTTTAATCAGGCCCATCGCCACACCAGCCACGTGTGCAGTCAACGGCACGCCAGCGTCCAGCAAGGACAAGCAGCCACCACAAACAGACGCCATAGAGCTAGAACCGTTAGACTCGGTAATCTCTGACACTACACGCATGGTGTAGTCAAAATCTTCTTTAGCCGGCAAGACCGCTTTTAACGCGCGTTTAGCCAGATTGCCGTGACCAATTTCACGACGCTTAGGCGTACCCACACGGCCAGTTTCGCCAGTCGCGTACGGAGGCATGTTGTAATGCAACATAAAACGGTCAGAGTATTCACCTGCCAAGGCATCAATGGTTTGCTCATCGCGGCCAGTACCCAAGGTAGCAACCACCAGCGCCTGTGTTTCACCACGGGTGAACAAGGCTGAACCATGGGTGCGTGGCAACACGCCTGTGCGCATCACAATCGGACGCACGGTGCGCGTATCGCGACCATCAATCCGTGGCTCGCCGTTCAAGATCTGGCTACGCACTGTTTTCGCTTCCAGCTTAAAGAACTCATCTTTAATCGCGTTAGCTTCTTCTGTTGAAGTTTCTTCAGTGATCAAGGTGCTCATCACGCGTGATTTCACTTCATCCAGCTTGGCAGAGCGCTCACCTTTAGATTTGATTTTAAAGGCAGCATTGATGTCTTCTGCAGCAATCGCGGCTACTTTTTCAATCAAGGCCAAGTCAGGCTCTGGCGCTGTCCAGTCCCAAGCATCTTTGCCTGCTTCGGCAGCCATCTCATTGATCGCGCTAATCACAGGTTGCATTTGCTCGTGACCAAAGACAACCGCACCCAGCATTACTTCTTCAGACAATTCTTTAGCTTCTGATTCCACCATCATCACGGCAGATTCAGTGGCACCGACCACCAGATCCAACGCAGACTCTTTCAATTGCGTTGTGGTTGGGTTCAAGACATATTCACCATTGATATAACCCACGCGTGCAGCACCTAACGGGCCATAGAATGGGATACCAGACAGTGCCAATGCTGCGGAAGCACCGATGACAGCTGGAATATCAGAATCAATTTCAGGGTCAAGTGACAACACAGTGGCGACCACTTGCACTTCATTGTAAAACGCATCTGGAAACAACGGACGCAATGGGCGGTCGATCAAACGTGCAGTCAAGGTTTCTTTTTCTGAAGGACGACCTTCACGTTTAAAGAAACCACCTGGAATGCGGCCTGCCGCATAGGTTTTTTCCTGATAGTCCACCGTCAGTGGAAAGAAGTCCTGGCCTTCTTTGACTGAACGCTTGGCAGTCACCGCCACCAATACCACGGTGTCACCATAGCTGACAACCACGGCACCATCGGCCTGGCGCGAAATTTCGCCGGTTTCCAGCGTTAAGGTATGCGCACCAAACGGGATGCTTTTTTTAGTAATTTCAAACATATTTTTCCTTTTCTCTACCATGGCTATTCACTACCCAATAGCCAATCTCAACGAAACAATCAATTTAAGTGTGGTGACTTCCATCAACACGCTACATCTGGCAACAGCCGATGCAACGCACTCACAGAAGCCACCGCGGTTGATGATCTGTCCCCCGATCAATGCAACAGATCAGGGATTTTTAAAGCAAAAAAGCCGAGGCAATCACCATGCCATCGGCTTTTATTTCGTTAAAAGTGAACAGTGTTAAGTGTCACACTTTAACCAAATTATTTACGCAGGTTCAAGCGCTCGATCAGCGTTTGATAGCGGCTAACGTCTTTACCTTTGAGGTAGTCCAGCAAACGACGACGCTGGCTAACCATCGCCAACAGACCACGGCGTGAGTGGTTGTCTTTTTTGTTGGATTTGAAGTGCTCAGTCAGGTAAGTGATACGGTTAGTCAACAAAGCCACTTGTACTTCTGGGCTCGCTGTATCACCTTCACTACGTTGGTATTCTTTAATGATTTTTGAGGATTGTTCTGCGGTAACAGCCATCTTTTTTCCTTTGAGTCAGCGTCAATGTCGCGGCAGCCAAGCAACCCATTTGCTCTACCACACCGACATTCAATTTACACGAACCGCGCATTATATCGGCAAGTGCATGCCTTGCATAGACTTTTATCAGATTAAGCATCTGTTTTGATGAATTAATTTGCAGGGATTATAAAAAATCATCATAAAAATCGGCTTGTGCAGGCACCGCACCACGGATGCCGCAAATAGAGGCCGCAAACCAGGCGGCGCGCGTCAGCATGGTTTGCCGTGACCAACCGGCCAGTAAACCGCGAATCACCACTGCAGTATAGGCATCGCCCGCGCCTACGCTGTCGACAAAAGGCACTTGCAACTGCATGGGTGGCGCGCGAAAACCATTGCCATACGCGTCTAGCCAAAAACTGCCCTGCTCGCCACAGGTGACAAACATTTCACTCAAGCCAAAGACCATCAGCAGCTGCCGTGCTGAGTCATTGAGGTCGGCCAGCACCGGCAAGCCTAGCAAGGCACAGACTTCAGGCAACTCTTCATGATTGATTTTCAGAATATCCGCCGCCTGCAATACCAGACGCAGGCTATCGGCGTCATACCAGGGCGCACGCAGGTTAATGTCACAAAATACCGTGCCCGTACACAACTTAAGCCACTGCGCTGCCAGCGCCTGCATGGGCGCATGCCGCAATGCCAGCGAACCGATATAAACCAGTCGTGGCGGATACTGGGTGGTTAAAGCGGCCACCGGCGGCCACTGCATATCATCATAAGCCTGCTGATCCAGAATCTCAAAACGGTGGCCATGCGGCTCCAGATGCACCATCACCTGCCCGGTCGGCAAGCGCTCGGAGTGCTGCACGCCTTCTACTGACAGCCCGCACTGCTGCATCTCGGCGAGAATACGCTCCCCCAGCGCATCGTGACCGACGGCGGTCAACAAATGCACCTGCGCACCAAAGGCATGGCAATGCCTTGCCACGTTATAAGGTGCGCCACCAATGACGGTTTGCTCGGGAAACACATCCCCCAGCACCTCACCCAAAATCATGATGGAATTTGACATCCGCTTTACCTACTTTCAACCTCTAAAGACCATGAATGATCGCGACATACGCGCCACTGACAGACCTGCGCCGTTTGCAGGCCACTGACTTTGTGACTCAGCCAGCCACTGATTGTTTCAACTGACAACAAAACTCAGCAAGTCTATCGCCACTAAAGCCTATCGACACCCAAGTTTAGCGCCAGCGAGCCTATCCACACCGGCCAAAAATCACGCTTGCGCAGCATATCAGGATTTTTTTTATCTTTTGTGTGCATTCTTTGCGTTCTTTGCTATAATGCGCGTCTTGCAATTCGGGACATGCCCAAATTGCTGTTGGCCAGATAGCTCAGTCGGTAGAGCAGAGGATTGAAAATCCTCGTGTCGGCAGTTCGATTCTGCCTCTGGCCACCACTCCCTTCCTTGCCTGTCGGCATGCTTCTTTTTCTGGGTTTGTTGATGTCATTAAAACACTTAACACCGGACGAATTACACCCATTATTAAATGATCCATCATTGCTGCTTGTTGATATCCGCAATGATCATGAGCTGGTTTCCGGCATCTTGCCTGGCGCGCTGCATGTGCCCTTGGGCAATCTGACCGCAGTATTCGACCAGCTGCCACAAGACAAAAAAATAGTGTTTTATTGCCGCAGTGGCGTGCGCTCGGTAGCCGCAGGCGAATTTGCGCTGGCACAAGGCCGCACAGATGTGTCGCATCTGGCTGGCGGCATATTGGCCTGGGCCAATGCAGGCCTGCCCATCAGTGCCGCTTAACCGTTTCTAGAGAGCCTCTATGCATAGCGATAAAGACCTTGATGCCCGCAATTTAAATTGCCCGTTGCCTATCTTGCGCTGTAAAAAAGCTCTCAATGAGCTCACCGCAGAGCAAGTGCTTAAAATCACCGCCACCGACCCTGGCTCAAAAAAAGACTTTGACGCATTTTGCCGCCAAACCGGCCATACCTTACTAGACACTCAAGAAGCTGAAGGTGTGTTTACCTTCTGGATTCGCAAACGCAGCGCCTAAGCCTTGCGCCTAATATCGCAATTAAAAAGCCCGCAATTGCGGGCTTTTTAACGTCTAAGCGATACGCTTATTATTTCGCGCGCTCCAAGCTACCCATCGCTTTAGGGAAAGTGACCACACCCCAAGGCATGTTCTTCACTTCCACCTGGCTGGTCACTTCCAGCTTGTCGGCATCGATCACCAGCACCGCATCAGACTTACCACACGCCAGCAAGATATTCTTGTTGTCCGGGGTAAAGCTGAAATGCCAGCAACGGTTAGCGGTCGGCACTTCTTTGAGCTTTTCAAAGGTCTTGGCATCGAACACTTGTAACAACTTAGCCTTGTTAGTGGCGACAAAAATACGCTCACCCTTGCTGTCGTAAGCAATACCGTAAGGCGTTTCAGCCGTATCCACCGTGCGCACGACATTAAAGTCTTTATCCAGCACCAGGATCTTATTACCAAACTCCAATGTCGCCAGGTAAGTATTCCCATCTGGCGAGACTTTAATACCGCGTGGTCTATCACCGTATTCATGGGTCGGGATGGTTTTCACCAGTTCGCCAGTCTCAATGTTATGCACAGTCACGGTGTTATCGGCTTCATTGGTAATCACCAGCTGTTTACCATCGGCTGAAAATTCCAGGCCTTCGGTTTCCGGGCCACCCGTGATTTCACGAATCTTCTCACCCTTGGTCAAATCTATCACTGCGATTTTGGCCGGGATTTTTTCATCATCGTCGTCATCGTCCTCTTCTGCAGGCTTAGCACCTGGTTTTGGTGGCGGGCCTGCCTTGGCACTAGGCTCGGAGGAGACAAACGCATAGTTACCGCTGATACGCACAAACTCAGGGTTTTTACCGACCTCAATCTGTTTAACCACTTCGCCGGTCGCCGTATCAATCACGGAAACACTGCCATTTTCACGCGTAGCAACCACCAACTGCTTACCATCGTCAGTCACCGCCAGACCACGCGGGCCTTGTGCCTTGACGTCCAACTGCTTGGTGACCTGCATGGTAGCCAGATTAATCACATTGACGCCAGCATCCTGGGTTGACACATAAGCCACTGCGCCAGCGGTAGACTCAGCTGCGGGCGCAGCCGCTTCAGCGGCAGGCTCTTCCTGTTTGTTACAGGCGGCAACCGTAGCAACCAATGCCAGCAACAGCAAGCTTGTGCGCGTACGGCGCACCAATTGTGAATTCAACATTTGCATTTATCTCCTGATTTTTATATTTAAAGCCTATGTATGCAGCAAGAATCATACTCACTGCCAAACCATGGCCCATGATTGCTTTTGGCATCGCCACCAACCATATCGGCTGTAAGCAGCCACCATGATGGCTTTTTACAGCCATCGCAGCTTAACCACAAACTAGCCGAGGAACAAACGATAAGCCGGGTTTTGGCTTTCATCCCAATAAGGATAACCCAGTTGCTGCAAAAACTGCTCAAACGCGGCTTTATCTTCTGGCGGCACCTGCATCCCAACCAGCACACGGCCAAAATCGGCGCCATGATTACGGTAGTGAAACAAACTGATGTTCCAGTTGTGACCCATGGATTCGAGAAAGTTCATTAATGCACCTGGTTTTTCCGGGAACTCAAAGCGGTAAACCACCTCATTTTGCGCTTGCGGTGCGTGACCACCCACCAGGTGGCGCAGGTGCAGTTTGGCCATTTCGTTGTCACTTAAATTCAGGGTTGGCAAACCTGCGGCCTCTAGCGTGCTGGCAATCTGTGCCGCTTCTGCCGGATTGTGCACGGCCAGGCCGACAAAAATATGCGCCTGTTGGGTATCAGAAAAACGGTAATTGAATTCGGTGATGTTACGGCTACCCAACTGGCGGCAAAACGCTTTAAATGCACCGGGCGTTTCCGGAATCGTCACCGCAAAGACGGCTTCGCGATGTTCACCCAACTCGGCACGCTCGGCAATAAAGCGCAGGCGGTCAAAGTTCATATTGGCACCTGAGGCGATCGCAATCATGGTTTTGCCTTGCAAACCATGTTTTTCACTGTAGGCCTTGAGGCCAGCCAAAGACAAGGCACCAGCTGGTTCGAGTATGCTGCGCGTATCCTCAAACACGTCTTTAATCGCCGCGCACACTTCATCGTTATCGACCACCATCATCTCGTCCACATACTGCTGCACCAGGGCAAACGTATGCTCGCCGACTTGCTTCACCGCCGCGCCATCCGCGAACAAGCCCACTTGTTCCAGCATCACCCGTTGGCCAAGTTTCACTGACTCGGTCATGGCTTCGGCATCCTGCGCTTCAACGCCAATCACCTTGATCTCAGGCCGTACGGCTTTGATGTAGGCGGCAATACCTGCCAGCAACCCACCGCCGCCAACGCAGCAAAAAATCGCTTCTATCGGCTCAGGATGATCCTGCACGATTTCCAGCGCGATGGTGCCCTGTCCAGCGATCACATCCGGGTCATCATAAGGGTGTACAAAGGTCAGACCTTCGGTCTTTTCAATCTCCAGCGCATGCGCATAAGCATCGGAGTAGCTGTCACCGAATAACACCACTTCGGCGCCACGTGCACGCACCGCATTGACCTTGATCGCAGGCGTGGTGGTTGGCATCACAATCACCGCGCGACAACCCATCTTTTGCGCGCTAAGCGCTACGCCTTGTGCGTGGTTACCAGCGCTGGCACAAATCACGCCGCGTGCCAGTGCTTCAGGCGGCAGGTTAGCCATTTTGTTATATGCACCGCGCAGCTTGAACGAAAACACTGGCTGCATGTCTTCACGCTTTAATAACACCCGGTTTTTAAAGCGCGCAGACAGGTTGTGCATCTCATCGAGAGGCGTGTGTCTGGCCACAGCATAGACTTGGGAGTGTTCGATTTTTTCGCGGTAATTGATGGTCATGAAATACGTTAAGATTTTAAAACCGCAGGGTTGCAGTGTTATGATAGAGAATTGTTTGTATTATAAAGAATTAATCAAGGATTGAAGCACATGGCAATGGATAAAGCACAACAAGATGCACTGAAACTCGAAGTGGCAAAAGCTGCGGTGACTTATGTTAAAGACGGTATTATTGGTGTGGGCACTGGCTCAACCGCCAACTTTTTTATTGATGAACTGGCCAAAGTAAAACACAAAATTAACGGCGCAGTGGCCAGCTCAGAAGCGACCGCAGAACGCCTGCGTGGTCACGGCATTGAAGTGTTTGACTTGAACAGTGTGGACAGCCTGGACATTTACGTCGATGGTGCCGACGAAATCACCGAACACATGCATATGCTCAAAGGCGGCGGCGGTGCGTTGACGCGTGAAAAAATCGTGGCAGCGGTGGCTAAATCTTTTATCTGTATCTGCGACGAAAGCAAATTCGTACCGGTGTTGGGCAAGTTCCCATTACCAGTAGAAGTGTTGCCTATGGCGCGTAGCCACGTGGCACGTGAACTGGTGAAACTGGGCGGCCAGCCAAAACTGCGTGACTTCACCACCGACAACGGCAACCTGATTCTGGACGTGCATGGTTTGACCATTAGCGACCCGATTGAACTGGAAGCCAAAATCAATGCGATCGTTGGCGTTGTCACGAATGGTCTGTTTGCCGCTCGCCCTGCGAACGTCTTGTTGCTGGCGACTCCTAACGGTGTGAAGACACTGACAAAGTAATTGCAAAATCATCATGAAGTTGTCATATTGTGCTGGTAACCTGCACCGGCACAATAATTAGGAAAATTTGTCATGCAATTTGAACATACCTCTAAGCAATACGATGTAGAACTGGAATCGGTACGCGCCAAGGTTCTGGAAATGGGGGGGCTGGTTGAGCAGCAGATTGTGAATGCGCTGGAGGCACTGACCAGTGCTGACGTCAACCTGGCCAAAGATGTGATGGAGCGTGACACGCGCGTCAATGCACTGGAAGTGCAAGTGGATGAAGATTGCAGCCATATCATTGCCCGCAGACAACCTGCCGCACGTGATTTGCGCATGATCATGATGATGGTGAAAACCATCACCGATCTTGAGCGCATTGGCGATGAAGCAACCAAAATTGCGCGTACTGCTCAGCGTATTTATGAGCAGGACCGTATGTACAAGCCACGGTTTAACGAGATTAAATCCATGGTTGGTATTGTGCGTGAAATGTTGCGCACTTCTCTGGATTCTTTCGCCCGCCTGGACGTGAGCCAAACGGTTGAGGTGGCCAAGCAGGACGAGCAAGTCGATGAGCAGTTCCGCGCCGCCATGCGTCAGCTGATTACCTTTATGCTGGAAGACCCGCGCACCATCTCCATGTCACTCGAAGTGCTGTTTGTGGCGAAAGCGGTTGAGCGGATTGGTGATCATGCCAAAAACATTTCCGAATACGTCGTCTACATGGTGAAAGGCAAAGATGTACGCCACACCAGCCTGGAAGACATTCAGCGCGAAACACAATCTTAAGCGGCAACAAAAACAAAAAAGCACTCCCAGGAGTGCTTTTTTAATGCGCGAGGTCAGTTAAGCGCTGGGTGGTACATAACCGCTGGCAGTATCCGCGCCTTCGCCAAAAAAGTATTTTTCAGTTTGCTCTGACAAATACTTTCTGGCACTGGCATCTGCCAGGCTCAAACGGTTTTCGTTCACCAGCATGGTTTGTTGCTTTAACCAACCAGCCCAGGCCTCTTTGGACACATGCATATAAATCTTTTTGCCCAATTCGCCAGGATACGGCGGAAAATCCATGCCCTCCAGCTCTTTGCCCAACTTCACACATTGCACTAATCTTGCCATGTTCGTTCCTCACTATACTGCTAAAAGCGCTATCATAGCGCATGTTAAAATATGATGTCGCAATTTAGAGATAAACCATGCAAAACAATCAACCCTCCAGCCACCAGGAAAGCCCGTTTAAAGGCAAAACTGGTCTTCGCCGTTTAATCAATGCCTTTGGCTACTCGATGGATGGCTTTAAAGCCGCCTACCAACACGAGGACGCTTTCCGCCAGGAGGTCTGGCTGTCACTGGTGTTGATCCCATTGGCCTTTTATCTAGAGGCTGAGGCGTTACACCGCATCCTGATGGTTGGCAGCGTGCTGCTGGTCATGATCGTTGAATTGCTCAACTCTGCGGTTGAGGCCGTGGTTGATCGCGTCTCTATTGAGCGCCACGCTTTGGCCAAACGCGCCAAGGACATTGGCAGCGCAGCGGTATTATTGGCGCTGATCAATCTAGGCGTAGTGTGGGGATTAATCTTACTAGGCTAATCTCACCGAGCGCATTCATTAAAAAAGGTTGGCAATGCCAACCTTTTTTATTCATTCATTTAGCTTAGAAATCGGCCCTGGCACCAACCAGAATTGATCGCGCCCCGGCAGGCGAAATATCCTTCAAAAAAGATGCATGCTCGCGAATCTCGTCATTGAGCAGGTTATTGGCTTTAGCAAATAACTCTACGTTGTATTTCACAGGCAGCTTGAAGGCGACCAACGCACTGAGGTTGGTATAGCCATCGGTTTTCAGTTCGTTTTCAGCCACATTGTTTTGCTTAAAGGCGTGCAATACATCTACGCGCGCGTTCCAATTGCCTAAACGGTAATCGAGCCCGCCCCCCAATCGCAATGGCGAGATACGCGGCAAGTATTCGTTGTTGCGGGTGTCTTTAGCATGCACATAGTCACCACGCAGCTTGAGTGCCCACTCATCATTCAAGGCAAACTTACCTTCGAGCTCAAGGCCTTTAAACAGGGCGGGGACCGCTTGAAAGTTTGCGATCGGCAAGCCTGAGCCTGGGTCGGTTGCGCCGTTATTAAACAAACCGATAAAGTTCTGGAAACGCGTCGCATAGGCACCGAAAGTGATGCTATGTCCATTAGCTTTCCACTTTAGCTGGGCATCAATACCATTTGACGTTTCTTTGTTGAGATTGGCATTACCCACCTCAAACTGGCCAGTGGCCACATGCTCACCATTGGCATACAGCTCAAAGTAGCTAGGTGCGCGTTCGTTATGTGAAAGATTAGCCGTTGCACTCCAGGCATCATCAATGGTGTATAAACCACCCAAGGCAAAACTGTTCGGATTAAAGCGGTTGTTAAATGCTTGCGTAAAAATGACATCTGCACTGGAGTTAACGGTTGTCTCACCCAGTCGCCCGCCAAATGTGATTTTGTGCTTATCAATAGGCAGCTCTTCATAGACGTAGAGCGCCTGTGACTGTGTCACCACGCTAGGCACGAATGCTTCCTCACCCAAGGCCTGAAAACGGGTATTCTGGAACTGATAACCCAATACACCATTGACCTTACCCAGCGGCACATGGGTTGCCTCTAAGCTACCTTCCATACCGCGATTTTTAAATGTCGTTCCAACCACACCATCTTCCAGCTCAACGTGCTGATAATCCGTATGGGCCATGCGCAATTTGAGTTTTTGCAACGGTCCCTTTAAATCGCGCACTTCACCCGCCAGTTCCAGACGTTTGTTTTGCATATCGATGCGTACACTGTCTTCTGCCACCGTACCATAGTTGTTATTCGAATCAGCATAGGATACGCCCAGGTAGCCAGTATCAAAGGTCCAAGATGCGCCCAACGCACCGCCGTTTGCCAGCGCAGCACTATTATTCAATTTGCCATCGCCCTTGCTGTCGCGCGGCGTACCATCTGCCCGGCTTTTGCGCTTAGACACAGCATAGCCTGGAATCTCCAGATTGCTAGTTTCGCGGCTATACACATCGGCATGCAGCGCAAAGATGCCGTTACCAACGTCCATCACTGCCGCGCCGTTGCGCGTATTATCCGGCCCGCCAAAGCGCGCCTCAGCACGACCGGTATACCCATCCAAAGACTCTTTCGGGATACGATGGTCAATGGCGTTGACCACGCCACCCATCGCGCTACCGCCGTAGAGCAAGGCCGCAGGCCCGCGTACGACGTCAATCTGCTCAATAATCAACGGATCTATACCCACGGCATGGTCAAAGCTCAAGGAAGAAGCATCAAGCACACCGACACCGTTTTGCATGATGCGCACGCGCTCACCATCCAGACCGCGGATAATCGGGCGTGAGGCATTGGGGCCAAACTGCGTCGCCGTGACGCCTGGGATGCCGTTGAGCGTCTCACCCAGCGTGCCTTGGCGGCGCAGGCTTAATTCGCGGCCCCCAAGCACGGACACCGGGACGACCATATCATCCGACGCGACACCTAAAGGATTGCCGGTCACCGGCACTTGATCAAGATCGATATTTGAAGTGTTATCTGCAGCTAAGACAGGTGTCGTTAATGCGGCCATCATCGCCAGCCATAGCGGTTTGTGACGCCAGGCAGGCGCCATCTGTTTCATCATATTCATTGCGTTTCCAGACATGATAGAGACAGTGCAAGCTGCACTGTACTCAAAATAAATGTGCACCAGACATGGCTTTGCCAGTCAGGGCGCGTTTAATAATCAGGCGGAAGTCATGAAGGGTGGCGCACGTGCAGAATAAACGGCAACGTGATGCGTATTGACCGCAATAATCGCTGCGGCGGGGAGGGTAACCTGAGACAGTGGCGGCAAATGCCACTGCGGCGTTTGTGTCAGCGCGCCAGCGGCATGCGCTAAGCTAATACACAAGGTACAAGGCTCATTGCCTTGTTTTTTATCGGGTTGTGACTGCTGAGTCAGCTCTTTGATGTGGCTAATTTCGTGCGTAGCAATGCCAGTTTGCGCAATGGCAAACAGCATGGCCAACAGAAAATACACATAAAAGCGTTTTAACATCTTGAATATATTAGCATATATTTATGACAATCGAATGAACAGCCACCTCTAGCGCAGCAATGCACTGAGAATCGCTTCCACCGCATTGGCATTTTGCACGGGCACATAGCCGCCTTCCAGCAGCCACAGCATACGTCCTTGCGCATAAGTCTCGGCCAGCTGTTTAATGCGGGTGGCGATATTGCTATATCCCGCATCTGTGTATTGCAACGCCCCTAAACGATCACCGGCATGTGCATCCAGCCCGGCCGACACCAGGACGAGTTGCGGTCGGAATTGCTGCATGGCAGGCGCCAACTGCTGCGCTAATGCATGCAAAAGCACTTGTTCGTTGCTGCCTGGGTGCACATCCACATTCATGGTATAGCCCAGCCCGGCGCCTATCCCCTGTTCAGACGGACGACCACTGCCGGGATACAAGGGATGCTGATGCGCACTAAAATAAAAGACGCTGTTATCTGCCTCAAAAATCGCCTGCGTGCCATTGCCATGATGCACGTCGATATCAATAATTAAAATGCGTTGAATGGCGTAACGCTGCTGGGCATAACGCGCCGCAACGGCAATATGGTTAATCAGACAAAATCCCTTCCCGCGTTCGCGGGTGGCGTGATGACCGGGTGGGCGCACCAGGGCAAATGCGGTCGCGGATGGCTGAGACATGATGGCATCCACGCCTGCCATGCCCGCACCAGAAGCCAGTGTCGCCACCGCCACCGAGTGTGGCGAAATCACCGTGTCGCCAGTACTGAGTAGCCTGCGCTCCCCAGCATGGACATGTGCTTGCTCAGCATCTAGCAAATCGAGATAAGCGGCGCTGTGCACGCGTAATAAATCTGCACGCGTGGCCGCAGCAAAAGCAGGCCAGCGCAACAATGGTTGCCACGACGGCTGTTGCAAGCGCTCCACAATCGCACTGACGCGATGCGCTTGCTCCGGATGCTCAGGCCCTGGGTCATGTGTTTCAAAGCGGGCGTCATACAAGATGGTAATGGGCGGCTTGCCAGAGCTGGCTGATGCGCCATCCTGCGCAACAGCCTCAGGCATGCAGATCAGCAAGGGACTCAACACTAATAGTCCCGACAGCAGAGGAGAACAATATCGCTTCATGGCTAGCGGCCAAATTAAGGGGCAATCTATGGATTGTAAAAACTTGCCGCATTGGTGGCAAGCCAAGCAATCAAGTAGTCAAGCGGCTGGATTAGCCAGTTTAGAGATTGACCACGCGTTTGGGCGCGATGCGGCCGTCGCGCTGTTGAAAACCGACGCCCAGAAACAGGCCAGCCTCACTATAAATACGCAGTTCGCCTGGCGGAATAATGCCTGACACCCACACCGGATTACCCTGCTTGAAATAATAAGCCGCATCGTCTTGCAGCTCGATTTTTGGTAACGCCGTGATCGCGGTATCCACCGGCAGTAACAAGGCATCACGCTGTTCGGCGGTCATCTGTTCTAATGCTTCAATGGTCACCGTATGCGCAATCTGGTAGGTGGCCGTCGCCGTGCGGCGTAAGGCAGTTAAATGCGCGCCAGCCTGCAAGGCTTTACCAATATCCTCACCCAGGGTGCGAATGTAAGTGCCTTTGCTACAGGTGACTTCAATCTCTGCACTGTTATCGGCACAACCGAGCACACGCAAGGCATAAATCGTCACCTGGCGTGGTTTACGCTCCAACTCGACACCATCGCGCGCGTATTCATACAAAGGCTTGCCGTTCACCTTGAGTGCCGAATACATCGGTGGCACTTGCGTGATCTCACCCATAAATTGCGGCAACACCTGCTCAATCTGCGCGCGGCTGATCTCACAATCCACCTGGCTGACCACATCGCCTTCTTTATCGCCGGTGGTGGTGGTCACACCAAACTTGACGGTCGCCACATAGGTTTTATTTTCATCAGTTAAATGCTGGGCAAACTTGGTAGCCTCCCCTAGGCAGATAGGCAACACGCCGGTCGCCAAAGGGTCCAGCGTGCCAGTGTGTCCTGCTTTTTGCGCCTGATATAACCATTTGACCTTTTGCAAGGCCTGGTTGGAAGAAAAACCATACGGTTTGTCGAGCAATAACACGCCGCTCACGGCGCGTTTAATGCGTTTGGTTTGCATAGATAAAAAAGGGAGAAATTAGTCTTGCGGCGGTGTATCAGACAACGCTGCATTGATCAGCTTGTCCATGTGCATGCCGCGGTCTATGGATTCGTCATAGACAAAGTGTAATTGCGGCATGGTACGCAGCATCATGCGTTTGCCCAACTGCGAGCGTAAAAAGCCAGCCGCTTTTTCTAGCCCAGCCTGCAAGCCTTTGCTATTTTTTGCGGCGGTATAAAACACTTTGGCATGCGCCATGTCGCCAGTCACCTCAACGCCAGTCAAGGTCACCATCTGTACGCGCGGATCTTTGACCTCAAACATGAGCAAATCCGCCAGTTCACGGCGCATTTGCTCTGAGACACGGTCAGTTCTTGAAAATGCTTTAGCCATTACAGCGTTCTAGCCACTTCAACGACTTCGTAGACTTCCAGAATATCGCCCACTTCGATCTCGTTGTAGTTCTTCAGAGACAGGCCGCACTCGAAGTTGTTTTTGACTTCTTTAACGTCGTCTTTAAAGCGCTTCAGAGAATCCAGCTCACCGGTATGAATAATCACATTGTTGCGCAGTACGCGTACTTTGGAGTTGCGTTTAACCACACCATCCTGCACATAACAACCGGCAATCGAGCCCACTTTGGAAATCTTGAACACTTCGCGGATTTCGACAGTGCCTATCATCTGCTCTTTGTGTTCTGGAGCCAACATACCACCCAGTGCCGCTTTGATTTCGTCAACAGCTTCGTAAATGATGTTGTAGTAACGCAGGTCTACATCCAGATTTTCCACCAGTTTACGGGCACCGGCATCCGCACGCACGTTAAAGCCGATCAACACCGCTTTAGACGCCGCCGCCAGGTTCACATCAGACTCACTGATCGCACCCACGGCCGTGTGAATGATATTCACGCGCACTTCATTAGTTGAGAGTTTCTGCAAGCTGGTAGTCAAGGCTTCAAATGAACCCTGAACATCAGACTTGATAATGAGGTTCAGTGTTTGCACTTCACCTTCAGCCATCTGCTCAAACATGTTTTCCAGTTTGGCTGCTTGCTGCTTGGCCAGCTTCACATCGCGGAACTTGCCTTGACGGAACAGGGCGATTTCACGCGCCTTACGTTCATCGTTCAATACAATCGTTTCTTCACCGGCGCTAGGCACGTCAGACAAGCCCAACACTTCCACCGGGATCGAAGGACCCGCTTCTTTAATGTCATTGCCGTTTTCGTCCAGCATGGCGCGTACACGACCATAAGCCGTACCCGCCAGCAACATGTCACCACGGCGCAGCACACCAGACTGTACCAATACGGTAGACACCGGGCCGCGACCTTTGTCCAGGCGGCCTTCAATCACCAAGCCTTTGGCCGGGGTATTTTGTGGTGAAGTCAGTTCCAGTACTTCTGCCTGCAACAGCACGGCTTCGAGCAACTCATCAATGCCTTTGCCGGTTTTGGCAGACACTTCACGGAACATGGTTTCACCGCCATATTCTTCAGGCACCACTTCGTGCGAAATCAATTCGTTTTTCACACGGTCAGGTTGCGCTTCTGGTTTATCCACCTTATTGATCGCCACCACGATAGGCACATTACCCGCTTTGGCATGGTGAATCGCTTCAATCGTTTGCGGCATCACGCCATCATCGGCAGACACCACCAGAATCACAATATCGGTGGCCTTGGCACCACGAGCACGCATGGCGGTAAACGCCTCGTGACCAGGCGTATCAAGGAAAGTCACCATGCCGCGTGGTGTTTCCACGTGGTAAGCACCAATATGCTGGGTAATGCCACCGGCTTCGCCAGAGGCCACACGGCTACGACGAATGTAATCCAGCAATGAGGTTTTACCATGGTCAACGTGACCCATCACTGTCACCACTGGCGGACGCGCTTCCATCACCGCTTCGACTGTTTCCGTCTCTTCCAGGAAGCTTTCTGGGTCGTTTGCAGCCGCAGCTTGCGCTTTATGGCCCATTTCTTCTACCAGAATGATCGCTGTATCTTGATCCAGTACCTGGTTAATGGTCACCATCATGCCCATTTTCATCAAGGCCTTGATCACTTCTGCAGCTTTGACTGACATTTTGTGTGCCAGGTCAGCCACTGAAATGGTTTCAGGCACCATCACCTCTTTGATCAATGGCTCAGTCGGCGCATTGAATGCATGTTGGTCATCTTTGCTTGATTTGTGGTGTTTACCTTTGGGTGTACGCCAGCCTTGAGCACCACCAGCCGGGGCATCACCGCGGGTTTTAATACCGCGTTTTTTGTTTTCGTTATCGGTCCAGTCGCGATTATCGGTCTTGGCCTTTTTGTCTTTGGTTTCTGGTTTATCAGCCACTTTGTTGGCCGGCTTGTGCAAAGTGCCTTCAGACAGCTTAGTCGCTGCCGGTTTATTCTTCGCCGCTTCTGCCTCGGCCTGGCGTTTTGCTTCTTCTTCTGCACGACGCAAGGTCAATGCTTGCTTGCGCTGAACATCCTCAGCTTGCAAGGCAGCCAGCTTAGCGGCACGCACCGCTTCGTTCTCGCGCAAAGCAATTTCCTGCGCCGAAAGCACCGCTGTTTTTTTCGCTACGACAGGCGCAGGCGTCTCAACCACAGGGGCAGATTCAACCACTACCGGAGTCTCAACTGGCTCAGGTTCTGGCTCGGGCAGGACTTCAGCCACCTCTTCAACCACAGGCGTTTCAGCAATGACTTCCTCAATCTCTACAGGCAATTCGTCCAAGACTTCCGGCAAAGCGCTTTCAGCTTCTTCGTAAGTAGCATCAACCGGCTGGTCAAAACCAATTTCCGGGCGCTCCAGTACGCGTTTTTTGCGCACCTCCACTTGAATCGTACGCGACTTACCTGAGCTGTCGAGCTTTTTGATCTCAGTATTTTGCTTGCGGGTTAAGGTGATTTTATTTTTGGGCGCGTTTGCCGCACCATGCTCTTTACGCAAGTAATCCAGCAAGGCAGCCTTGTCACCTTCTTCCAAAAAATCATCCACAGACGTTTTGTTAACGCCTGCGCTTTTCAGTTGCTCGATAAGCAGAGTCGTTGGAAGACCCAGCTCTGCGGCAAATTGTGCGACGGTTGAAAGTGCCATGTACTGCTCCAGTTCAATTACTTTATTTTTTAATTAAGATGTATGCATGATGTCTTAACCGCATAGGTTACTTAAACCAAGGTGCCCGTGCAGTCATAATCAATGACTTGGCACGCTCTTCATCTATTCCTGTCAACTCCACCAACTCATCGACGGCCAGTTCAGCCAGATCTTCACTGGTGTGGATTTCGTTCGCAGCCAGCTTATGGGCTGTATCTGCATCCATGCCTTCCAGTGTCATCAAATCGTTGGTGTCTTCTTCAACTTTCTCTTCTTTGGCAATGGCCTCTGTCAGCAATGCTGCACGCGCACGAGAGCGCAATTCGTTGATGGTATCTTCATCAAACGCCTCGATTTCAGCCATCTCGGCCAATGGCACGTAAGCAATCTCTTCCAGCGTACTAAAGCCTTCTTGCACCAGAATGTCAGCCACTTCTTCATCCACATCCAGCTTTTCAATAAACAGCTGGCTGATTTTGGCATATTCGTCCTGGCTTTTTTGTGCTGCGGCTTCTTCGGTCAGAATATTCAAGTTCCAACCCGTCAGTTCAGAAGCCAAGCGTACGTTTTGGCCGTTACGACCAATCGCCACCGCCAATTGCTCTTCGTTCACCACCACATCCATGCTGTGTGCATCTTCATCGACGACGATGGAGGTCACTTCAGCCGGTGCCAGCGCATTGATCACGAACTGTGCCGGATCCATACTCCATAACACGATATCCACACGCTCGCCACCCAGTTCAGACGTCACCGCCTGCACACGGGAGCCGCGCATACCCACGCAAGTACCCACTGGGTCCAGACGCTGGTCATTGGTTTTCACGGCAATTTTAGAACGCAAACCTGGATCACGCGCCGCAGAGCGAATCTCCAACAAGCCTTCTTCAATTTCCGGAACTTCGAGCTCAAACAAACGCTTGAGAAAGTCTGGTGCCACGCGTGACAAAATTAATTGTGGACCACGGCCACCGCGGTCAACACGTGACAAATAAGCACGCACACGGTCACCCACGCGCAGGTTTTCTTTCTGAATCATCGCCTCACGTGGCAACAAGCATTCAATACGACCCACTTCAATGATCGCATTGCCTTTTTCCATGCGTTTGATCACGCCAGTGACCAGGTTTTCGCCACGCGCCAGAAAGTCCTGAATCATTTGCTCACGCTCAGCTTCGCGCACTTTTTGCAAAATTACTTGTTTGGCTGCTTGCGCACCAATACGGCCAAAGGAGATAGACTCTAATGGTTCTTCATAGTAGTCGCCGATTTGTCTACTGGCAGCTCTGTCATCTTCTTCATCGAATTGATAAGCAGAGCTTTCCAGCAAGTCGTATTCTACATATTGCCAACGTCTGAAGGTTTTGTAGTCGCCAGTTTCGCGATCAATTTCCACGCGGATATCAGCACCTTCTTCATGGTTCTTTTTCGTTGCAGAAGCCAATGCCAGTTCCAAGGCAGTAAAAATCACCTCTTTATCCACGTTTTTTTCGTGGGCTAGGGCATCAACCAACAACAATAATTCACGACTCATCGTAATCTCCAACTCACCGTACGGATTAGCTATAACAAATTAATCAAAGACAGGGCTCAAACGAGCCTTATCAATATTATCCAGCGACAATCTATAAATCCAGCCATCGCACTCAACTACCACTTTACCTGCTTCAACCCCTTGCAACAGCCCCAAAAATGTTTTTCTTGGCAGACTGGTTTTAGTGGCCTTTGGACCATCGTCTTGAATACCGATACGCAACTTGATTAGCGCACGCTCACCGGCAAAGCGCACAAAATCGGCCTCTTTGCTTAGTACGCGATCCAAACCGGCGGAAGACACTTCCAGGCGGTCATAATCAATATCCAGCTCAACGGTTAACACATTACCAAGCTGATTACTTACCAATACACAATCATCAATGGTGACACTGTCTTTATTGTCTTTCGGCGTCAGTTTGTCGATAAACACGCGCAGCAATTTGCCACGATTGGCTGTTTCAAAATCAACCAACTCATACCCCAACTGGGCAACCGTCTTTTCAACCACCGAATGCAAATTTTGCATACGCACCCTTAACTCAAAACGTAACGTCCGAAAACAAAAAATGGGCGTAACGCCCATCTATCATTTCGATTATACCAAATTTTCGTTTAAATTCATAGCCAAGCATGCGATGCAACACAGTCGACATAACACAAGAAATGAATGGTGAAAGAACACCAACACGCGCTGATTTTTAATAGCCCACATGGGTCAATGACAGGGACTCGCCACTCTTTTACTATACTTAAAAACGAGGGAGAAGACTCTAATCAACAACCGCCTAAGCGGTGCAAACAAAAAGCAGTACAGATTTCATGGCAGTCTATTTTGAGTATCTCTAAATAGACTTTAACCCGGTGCTTGCACCGGGTTTTTTTCTGCCTGTAATCTGCATAGCATCGTCTGGCTGGCTAGGTTTAGCACTAGATATTATTTATTTTGAGCAATAAAAAACCCAGCACTATTGTGCTGGGTTTTTATGTAAGGAGCTTGGGGATGACCTACTTTCGCATACGAAGAGTACACTATCATTGGCGCAAGTTCGTTTCACGGCCCTGTTCGAGATGGGAAGGGGTGGTTCCAAACCGCTATTGTCCCCAAACATAACTGG